>JACLAC010013397.1_pt1 | contig 13467 bp, 9 predicted proteins | sample 8027881 | NCBI WGS metagenome assembly JACLAC01 (sample SAMN15725517, study PRJNA655200) | protist metagenome | isolation source: fluorescence activated cell sorting (FACS) single amplified genomes of... | place: Spain: Blaines Bay Microbial Observatory, Mediterranean Sea | collected 2016-01-19 | reverse complement strand
AGAAGAACATGGTTTACAACTTCAAAAGGATATAAATGCACTGAAAGCGAAATTCGAAGAACAAGAAAAGAATAGTAACGTACAGGAAAAGCTTACAGGTGAGCTCGAAAAAGCAAAAGAAGAAATTGTTTCTTTGAGCCAGGAAAGGGACGAGTTCCAAACAAAAGCTAATAATGTCGTCAAGGCTTTGGCAGCAGAAGAAGAACATGGTTTAAAACTTCAAAATGATATTGACGTACTGCAGACGCAACTGGAAGAGTTGGAGCAAGTACAAGAAGAATTGCAATCAAAGCTAGATGAAGCAAATGCAAAGATGTCAAGCTTAAATGCATCATTACATGAACGTGAAAATCATACCGAAAATAGACAAAGTAAGCGTGCTTATGATAACACAGATACAGCGGGACACGATGAAAGAAACTCAATAACTCGCTCACAATTTGAAAAGTTTCCATTGATAAAACCTGCTGTGCAATCTTCTGAATTTGTAATTACTGGATCTAACTCGGAATCAGAGGCAAAAGAGATGAATTTGATTGACATTGAAAATCTATTGGTAGATGACGAAGATGTGCTTTTTGGTATTGAAGTTGAAGTAACGGAGATGAACGTTTCAGAAAGCTATGGATATGAATATGAAGAAACCTTTGCAAAATATGAAAAGTATACGAAAACCCAAAGGGCGATCAGCATGGGAAAAGAAGATTTCAATAAATTTGATGACATTGTCGAGGCAATGTTGCCGAAATCTTGAATAGAAAGTAGATCTGGTTGTAATTATTCATAGCTACCATTAGGCATATTGTTCGCATCATATAATATGATACGTTATGCATGGTTTGGTACATAGTCAGATCCTGTGATTTATGTTGACTTGGGGGTGTTGTTTGCGACTTTTGATGATCATTGCACGATAATTTTTAGTCAAGATTATTACAAGAACTTGTTGTGTTAAATTGGGGTAACTTCGGCATGAGTTGAATTTTTGAATCTTTATTCAAAATACAGGCAACGTTATTCAATATATTTAAATCTATGCCATATGCCGAAAAAATTGCTCCTCTTCTTTTGCGAGTATTATTTCCCCGGATTGGTTCAGCGTGCTGGCAGGATCTTGGTTGCCTTTGCTCTTCTTCATTGTTCAAGTTACCTTGATCGTCCTCGATATCAGGAAATTCTTCCATATGTGTGTGATGGTTAAAAAATGTGACAAGTAAATATTACAATATATCAACGAATGTAAAAGGACAGGGAAAATTTGTTCCCCATGCTTGAGATTTTCCTAGAACTGCATCCTCGTGTTTATTGTACTACTTTTGCTTTTTTCTTTCTTTTTTAGGGGTGGCGGCTTGTAAGTGGAAAGCGCAATGATTGGGATGTGCTTCGATGATGACATGATGGTATTACTTACTTAGTGACCTCGAGGCTCTAACTAAGCTTAGTAAGATATCGGTCTTGCTAACCCTAATTAAGAAAAAAATGTCATCCAATCTAATATTCCTACGAGTAGCTAGGCTCTGAGAGGCTGCCGCGATGACACTTTCGAAGTGCTTTGGCATCAAAATTCATGGAATCCCACCCACCCCAACTTCTTATTCTTCATTCAATGGCAGCTGCTGAAGCTAGAGAGTTTTGGAGAACACGAATAAAACACCTTTTTCCTGCTTACATTTGTTTTTGTCTTTGGGTGCGTTCTTGCTTGAAGTCGTATCACAGCAATAATTGCAATCACAGAGTGATTCCGCCATCAACACGAATACACTGACCTGTAATGTACGAAGCGCTTTTACTTGCCAAAAATCCTACCATTTCAGCAATTTCATCTGGAGTTCCATATCTACCTAATGGTATTCTTTGCATTATTTTCTAGTTTGTCACCATAAAAATTTAGCGAGTGCATCAGATGTTTGAACAGTCTTAATTATTAACTTGTAAAAATAAAAAAGTTGAAACCTCTCGATCTTCATCACTCATCGATGCCGTCATTCCGTCGTCAATAAATCCAGGTTCAATCAAATTCGCTCGAACACCCGCATTGCCATATTCTTTTGCCAAAGATTTTGTCAAACCTTGAAGGCCCGCTTTAGATGAGCTGTATGCAACTTGCCCGATGTTTCCATCAGATCCAACAACACTTCCAATTGTAATTATACATCCTGATCAAAAGAATCGAAAAGTAAGACAAGAAGAAGCGTAAAATAAGCGGTATGATATCTCAAATGATTATGAACACAATAATAAACTTGCTACCATTTCTTTCTCGCATCATATTTCTGCACACAGTCTTGCACAAATGAATTGAGCCTAGAAGGTTAGTCTGGATGGTATCATGAATTTTTTCTATGGAGGAACGCACGAGGAGGCCGTCATGATTGACTCCTGCTGCATTGATTAAAATACTTGGAGAGTTCTCGTATTCTTTTGATATCTTTGATACTATCATCGTGTTTCAATTTTTAGTGTACGTATAATATTAATTGTGCCCATTTTTCGTTAGATGAGAAACAAAAGCAAACACAAAAACGGGGATACATTTTAAAAATAGGGAAATAGGGGAAAAAAACGAAACATGAATTTTAGACTCACCAACTGTTTTGACTTCATCAAATCTTCGCACATCGCACTCATAACCCCTCGCAATGCCAACTTTATTCTCTTCTTCCTTTTGGATCCTTTGAGCAGCTGCTTCCACAGCATCCTGTGATCGTCCAAGAATGGCAACACTGTATCCTAAACATGCAAGTTTTTTAGCGCATGCGAATCCTATTCCGCGGCTTCCACCACTGACAATTGCAGTTGTCATGCCTTTTCATCCAATGTCATATTTTTAGGGCGAAAACGAAACATATTCGTGACGATTAATTTCGCTCGATTGGCTTATGTCGTCACACTCTAAAGAAAGTCATGTGTAGAATCTGTTCATCCAAGTCCACCCATCCTAACTACTAAGTAAGATATTATGTAAATTAAGCATTAGACGGTATACTCTATAAAATATAGATAAGTTGACTCCACCAGACACTTTCTACTGAGTACGATAATCTGCTGAGGTACTCAATCTCAACCCTAACCCTAACCCTAACTAAGCTTTTAATCGTGAAGACTGCGGCAAAGCGTATAAGCTGCTGCGAGAAAAGAAAGATTTTGAACAAAAGAGCTAAAATCGATTGGAACATCTTTCCCTGGTAAAGCAGAAAATATGGTAAGACTGGTTTCGGTCTGGGAAGGTATTTCCTATATGAAATTGTTATCCTTATACCATTGATACGCGTCTTCAACAATTTCGTCAAGAGATTTAATTTTGTAACCTAGCTCTTTGATGGCTCGGCTTGAATCATACTTTGCCATACAAGACATAAACCTAGCTTGCTCGGGATTCATTTCGGGTGGCTTGTTTGTGCATTTGGATTTTATTTCTTCAAAGTAACCATATAGCCATAGTATCCACGTTGGAAAGCAAATACTTGGTGGCTTTTTTCCACCAACTCGTTTTGATATTGCATGAAAGAGCTGCTTATATGAACAATTTTGTCCTCCGAGAATATATCTATGCCCAGGAAATGCATGTGTTATTGCTGAAACCTAAACATGTGTTATAAGATGAGCGATTTCTTAAAAGATACTATTTGGGCATAAAGAATGAGAAATAAAAATAGCAGTGTCATCTCACGTGTGCCTTCGCCACTTCCTCAACAGACGCAAATGATGAGCCACCACACGGACATCCTGGTACATTTCCATTTCGAAGATCAAAAAACAACCTGTAGTACGGAAATAAGTATTTCATGCGAAACGTTAAGTATCAGGGTCAATTTGTGAAATCAGTGAAGAAAGTGACAATGATGATATCTGCGGGCATTATGTATTACAAACCGTCCGAATTGCAGTGTAATATCAAAAGGTCCAAGCATAGATCCTGGATGTAAAACAACTACTTCAAGCCCGTTTTTGCCATTGTATGACATGACCATCTCTTCGCCTTCTCTCTTTGTATTACTATAATTATAGAATTTATAATTGTAGTTTTTCCAATCTTCATTTGCAACACCTTTTGGATTATATCCGAGAGAGTCGACAGTTGAAGTGTGAATCAAACGCTGCACACCATTATGTACACAAGCCATAACAATATTTTTTGATCCTTGAACATTGATTCTTCTTTGCCTCTTATAATGCTTTCTCCAAAACGAAGTGTCCCCTGCCACGTGTATCTATCCAAAAATTTGAAAGGTAAGCAGCTAATCATATGGAGTGAATATCTTCAAAAAAATATAACCAGAAGAAACTGCATAAAAATAGCGTTTGTTTTCTAACCACAACATCGCACCCTTGTAGTACGCGCTCCACATCCTCATAAATAGTTATGTCGCCAAATTCAATTTTTATTTCAGGAACTTTAGGAAACCATTTTGTTTCAGAGCCCGTAAGACCATAACAAACAATGGGATCGTATAGTTTTTTGCCATTTAATTCATTTGTTGCAATAACTTTTTTGTTTGCTTCAACAAGAGCTTTAACAATATTGTTTCCTAGAAATCCAGTCGCACCCGTTACACAAATCTTAAGAACCATTGGCGTTTTTTATTTTTTAGAAATTTACTCGGATCAGCGGTTTTGATACGTCTATCAAGAAAGATGCATTACTTTGGTTAAATCGCACCAACTTAAATTGAATTAAATTTAAGATAGACCGCACCGCCCCTCGTGTGCCCCATCCGTGCATGCATGGGATATATATCATCAACGGATGAAAATATGACTTGAACTTCATAAATAATCATATCAATGTGTCAGACATTTATCAGCTGCTCATCCAGTCCACCCATCGCTCTCCGTAACTGTTTTGTATCTTTCTGATTTTTTGTGATCGAAAATATTATCTAAATTACACATTAATTAGTACAAAACTAACTAAAATTAGTGAATGCATTTAGCATAAATTGTCTAACAATTAGCTAATTACTAAGATCTAATTTTGTCAATAGATAGAGCAAGTAAAAAATACATGGACTGGATGATGTATCGATAAGTAAGATGTAGATCGCAGTTTTCTTATTTCTCGTTGGACATCATCGTGTCCACCTGTCATAAATACTCTACTTCGTAAGTAAATTGTTTACTTCATAGGTTTGTATTGGATAGAATCTCGTCTACCAACAAACAACGTAATGAAGATCTATAATTGAAGTCTTTCATTGAGTGACCGATTATTTCTACTAGCAATGAATCCGACAGAGGATACAAAAAGGATATTATGATTCAATTTTAATCTATAAACTTATGTTTCTAGTTGAAAAAAAAATATTGTAAGGGCAACCCAAAACCAGTACCACAGTCAAATTAACCTGGCGAATGACGAAAGCATATGTTCTAATCATCCTCGCCCCAGTCTAGATCGTCATCGCTTAAATCGTTATCGCCATTTTTGTCGTCTTCGAATTCATCGAGGAAAGCCATATCATCGTCATCATCATTTTTTGTATCATCCGCATGAGATCCGTCCTTCTCTTCGGGTTCTTCTTTAGGTGGCTGCGGTTCATCATTCTCCGTGCTTTCTTGAGCAGCATCTTCCTCATCACTGACAATTGTAGGTGTTTCAACTGGCTCCTCGACGTCGAGCAATGCGTCGTTGTCATCAACATCTTTACTAATATTTTCTTCTTGGACTGCTTCTTCTTGGACTGCCTCTTCTTGAACTTCGTCTTCAACTACCTCGTCCACTTCATCTATACTTTCAGTGAGGAGGTCTTTATGAATAGCACCAACCCACGATGAATACTCAGATGATGATTGGGGTGATTTTAGTTAAGCTTCGTGCTGTAAAATTAACTAGTACGGTGTTATAATTTACTACCTATCATAGTATGTAGAAGTAAGCTACAGCGCATAGGAATATAGAAACACAGCCGATTTCGAGTATCATCGGAAGAAGAGAGATTGACGTCTTCGGATTCAATCAAGCTTTTATTGCAATAATCAGTAAGAGCGGTGGGGAGCAGAAAATATTTTGGGGATGGAACTTTGCAAGTTGGCAGAAAACACGAGTCCTATTTAGCTTCCTGCGAATACGAACGCGCCATGGACTTATCACTTCACACTGCAGCACGCAACAACGACATTTTAAAATGTAAAGAAATTCTTACCAAGAAAAATATTAATTCCAAAGATAAATACTGTCGTACGCCGCTGCACATTGCATCTTGGGCAGGGCATGAAGACTTTGTATCCATGTTATTAAGTGCCAAGGCAAATGCCAGTGCTAATGCCACAGATAAAAAGAAGCCTATCCATTTTGCAGCTGAAAAAGGTCACGTTCAGATCGTAGAGCTTCTTATCGCAAACGGTGCTGCAAATGATGTGAATGCGGTATTGCGAAAGAACTTGAAAACCCCGCTTCACATGGCTGCACAGAAACGACATGCAAATGTTGTCAAGCTTCTTCTAGAGCACGGGGCGGATACGCGCATGAGGACATCCATAAAGACAGGTGCAAAGCGGCCTTACCAGCTGTGTGAAATAAATTCAGAGCTTAGAGCTTTGCTACAGCCGAATGATAAAGTGGTTGAAGGTGGAGTCCCTTCGAATTCTGGTACCTCTTTTCTGCAGTTTAAGCAGGTTGGTGTTGGTGGTTCTGGAGGTGTAGGTGGGTTTGCAAAGGCACCAATCTTGAAAACAAAAATGAGTACTGATAGAAAACGTCATTTATTTTCTGCAACTGATGATGAAACTACCACCAAGAAGCTGCGCAGAAGCAAAGCCCAGCGTTTACGCGAGAGAACAAGTTTGTTGGATCTAATGTGATGGCATCATGACATGGAGGAAGTAGAAGTCTTAAAATGCATTGCAAATCTTTCCTCTGGATATTATCAGCATTTTGGACTCAAGTTCAAATGCCAAGGATAAAGTGGTATCAAGAAGAGCTCAGCATGCCACATTTCCTTGTTCTTCGGTAAGCGTAGTTTGTGTTGTCACAAAATGCAGATAGCGGCAATACGCCCAAAAGAAAGTCCTATTGGCGCATGTCATCAACCTTCATATTTTTAATTCATGCTATTGAAAGCTTTTCGATTTTCCCAAAATTTCGTTTGATGTTTGTCTTCATGATATCGTCATAAGCAGTAAACAAGAGCAAATGAGCTTACGCGTATTCAAACATATCGGCATGAAATTGCAAACCGAAGAATATTCTTCATTTAGATCTACTTGCAAATATATGACTGTTCTTGTCAATCGTAGATGCGACGTTTTGCTTTTTTTTCGAGTCGACACCCCAACTACTTATTTGCCCAGTAGAGTTCGGTCGGGTTCAGAACTAAATTTACGATGCTACGGGTTACGAATACAATTCTTCTCTTCAATTAAGCTAGCTAGTCGTAGCATTGGTGTGTGAAGACCTGGCCTATCTGACTGACTGACTCTAGGACTAGCCTTTTATCACACATACACATTGATTGTTTGTGGAGTTGGTTGTTTTTTTGTCTTTTTTGATAGCATGCATCCAACCCTTCCTTTTTTTTTTTTTTTTTTTTAAATTTAAAAAAAAAAAAAAATATGTGTGTGTGCATTTAGGCTACTGGTTGAATTTTGAATATTTGCATATCTTCGTCTACATATTAGTTGACTATAATGGATATGGCTGAAAATACACCATCCCTCAAGTTGCCTCTCGTACTCTGAACAAATCCAATCAATCAACTCAATGAATGAATGAGGATTGAATCCAATCAATCTACTACTTAATTTTTATCTTATATATGTATATATACATATATATATTTTATATAAAAATTTAATACCGGTACTTTATTTCATCATCATCATCGAAAGAAGCCCTGAATCTCTGATTATCAGTCACTGAGTGATAGATTGAGGCTTCCTTCCTCAAGCCGTTATCTATCGGGCCAGAACCAACCGAGACAGAGTTTGAGATTAATGATACGCAGCGAGATCGCAGAAGTTGTCATGCACAAACTCATGCATGTCAAGCTGTTACCACTTGCAATAAACAAAGAGGTTTTGAAATATTTTTGCAAGCACTCAACAAGTTCAAAGCCGGTTTTTTTTCATCCATATCCCATTTTCATGAAGCTTATTTTGCCGCTTTGTCTTGAACATGGCAATTTTATCTGATTGTTGACAAAATCGTACGGCAGATGAAAAAATTTCCAATAGTGCAAAGTAAGACGCACACAAACATCTGCTGAAACAAAAATGAAATGAACTCAATGTCCAACTTAAACCGCAATTTATCATCTGGATGGAATCACAATATTTCATGGATGTCCCTGCCATCTTCAGGTGCATATCTCAAGATACCGAGAGTTCATCCTGTAGACCATGCTCCTTTAGGGAAGGGCTCCGTGATAAGCAAAAAATATGCAACACCTTTGAAAGGTCCAACAGCTCAAGGAAATGGCGTCCAACCAAGTTTATCTTCAACAAATAAAATGAAGCCAGACATGAAATTTGATTCGCCTATCATTAATAGTACTAATAATTCAATTATGGGTGCAGTGGATTTGCTGCATAAAGATGTTGCAGATATAAAGAGCACTTTACGCGATGAAACACTTTGGAGGAGAACAATGGAAACGAAATTAGATGTCTTGAATGTGACTCGGAAATCTTTGAATGACTCCACGGTGAATTCGATCAGTAGTTTCGTTTCCGATGGCCTCAATATGCAGGATCTTGAGCGGTCAAAGGAAACATCGCAAGCCGTTGAAGACATTGAGAAAGAGCATAATGATTTCGTAATTAAGAATTTGGAAGAGCAGTGCAGTGAACTTCGTGAAAAACTCCAAATTCATACGCGAGAGAGCGCAAGAGAAGCTGAAAAAAGCAAGCAACAGAAAGAGCAATATCTCACTCAGCTACGCGAAGCAGCTGAGGTACTTCTAGCCACGCGAAAGCAGTGGAAGGCGGCAGAAAAGCAGGTTCGGAGCATGACCGTGAATGCATCGGCCCATGCCCGCAAACTTCGCACAGAATACCAACGATCGCTTGTAAGTCAGCTGGCAAAAGCGGAGCATATTAATAAACGCCGGGAGAAAAACATATCCGTACTAAAAATGCAAATTGAGGTAGAAAAGGAAAAAACAAAAAGCAAACGACACAGAACTGGGAATTGTCAAAGATGAAAACAAAAGGCTGCTGCTGGAGCTTTCAAATGCGAAGATTGAAGTTGAAAAACTGCGCGCCGAAAATAGTGCAATGATAGCCAACGCTGACAAATATGAATCCGATTCGGTCGATCTGAGGGGGAAACTCGCAGAGATTCAAAGTCGCTTCTATGAAATCAAAAGCGCAAATGCAGTTTTAGTTGCAGAACAAGCCTCTAGTACAAAGGAAATCGAGTTGGCAAAAAAGGAACGAAGCGCAATTGAACGTCAACATGAGCAAAAAGTGCTCAATTTGAAAATTTCTTTAGATAAAATGACGAACCAAGCTGACGAGCAAAGAAAAGAAATGAAAAATCTCATTGATGATCGTGATAAAATGAAACAAGGTTTAGAAGATAAATTGGCGAAGAACGCAAAAGAGCTTGAAAGTTTGCGTAGCAATCACAAAGATGCAGAGCAAATCTTGAAAAAGCAAATTAGCAATTTAAGCAAAGAATGCAATGAAGCGAGAAACTTTCAGCAAACTTTGATATCAAAGCACGAAAATGAGTTGAACAACTTCGTAAGTAAGCATGACGCAGAATTAAAGCTTGAAAGACTGCAATTGCGGGGGCAAATTGATGAATCTGTACGAAAGGCCAAAGAAGAAGTTGTTAAATCCCATCAAGCGCAGCTCAATGATATTTTCTCAAAAAATAAAATTCATATGAATGAAGCAGTAAAAGCAACAGAAGAAAAGCTTTCCGAGATACATAGGGTTGAAAAAGAACAGCTTGTAAAATCACACAAAGATGAGCTAATAATAATTGAATCGCGGTATGAAGATAATATCTGTGATGCACGAAGCTCAACCCGCCGAGAATTAAGCAAAATTTATGAAAATAAAATCGAAAAACTGAAGACCGAATCGCAAAATAAAATAACTGAACTTGAGAAAATACTTGAAACTATGCAACAAAAGCTTATCATGACCCAACAATTACTCAATGATGCTAAATCGGCAGAAGCTATTTCAGAGAAAAAATCTCTAAAGCTTGAAAAAGAATTAAAAAGTGTGAAGGAACTGAAAGATAAGCTTGAAGACGATAATAATTCTATCGAAAAGAAACACAAGACATTGGTCCAGAATTTGCAAGAAGAGTTGAGGTTAAAGAAGGCAGAAGCTAAAGAAGCAAATCTTGATGTTGAGAAACTGAAGCTGCGGTTGGAGCAGCATCATTCAACTACTGTTGAAAAAGAAAAGCTGGAAATTTTAGTGAAGCAGATGACAGAGGCAAATCAATGGCTTGAAAAGAGTGTGGAAGAAGCATCTGAAAGAATGGCTGCAGTTAATGAGAAGCTTGGCAATGATGTGCAGAAATTGCAAGAGGAGTTGCAGGATTCTCATGAAAAGATTGGAGCATTGCGTATAGAAATAAAAACCGCGCGTGCGCAAGAGTGTGATGCACTGGATGAAGTAAAGGCAAAAAAAGGCACCATAGTTGAGCTTGAAAGCAGTATTGAAGAATTAAAGTCCATAAATAATAATCTACAGAGGAAAAACAATGACATCGAACATCAGCTAAACGATAAATGTAGCACACTCTCAAAATTAGAAGAAGAGTTTAAAGAATTCAGAGCAAAAGCAGAAGTCGACTATAATGTATTGCAAGCTTCTTTAGCTAGCAACGAGAAAAAATCAATCGCTATATATGAGGAGAATGAAAAAATAAAGAAACAATTACCTTTGAAAAATGAAAATTTTTCAGAAAACAGCTTCAATGAAATGGCACTTGTAGAAACTGCACAGGAGCCAGAAATTTCAGAAGCAGTCAAAATCATAAATGATTTGCAGTCGCAACTTGATGCGATGGAAGGAAAAATAGAAGAATCGAGGATAAGTCATCAAAATGAACTATCTCTAGTCAAAGCTCAACATGAAGAAACAGAAGAAAATCTGAATACAGCAGTAAATTTGGCACAATCTATAGAAGAAGAAAAGGTGAAAGAATTGCAACGACTAACAGAGGAAAGCATGCAGACGAAAGATCTGTTAGAGGAAAAAATAGCCTCAATTATGAGAGAAGCAGAAACTGAACAGCGGAATCTAGAGATGGAGATACAAAAACTTCTTGAACAAAAAATTCGTGTAGACACCAATTTTACAGAACTAGAAAGCAAAATATATGATTTGCAGCAAAATCTTACGACCATGCAGGTCGAAAATGAAAAATTGCGCGATGAAGTACATGTGGTGAAATCTAATCTATCTGAGAAAATTGCAGAGAATGATAGTCTTCAAAAAGCTTTTGAAGAACTTGACGGTGACTTCTCTGCCAAGGTAGCAGCTGCAGCAAAAGCTGAAAAAATAAGTAGTGAGTGCATCAGTACACTTTCCGCAAGTGTTGCATCATTGAAACAAGAATTGCAGCTAGTCAATAGAAATATGAGCGCAAATCGCTCTTTAAAATCTCTTCAACTGCATCACGGGACTAATGCAAACGAAGATACACGCCATGCTGCTGCACTTAAAACACTATTTACCATAGAAGATGCCCTCGAGCAATCAATCGATGCTAACGAAAATACTCTAATGATCAAAGGCACATTTGAAATTGACCCAAAGCAAGCATTTGATTCGATGAAACACATTGAGCTTGCAAATACCCCAACTGAGATGAAAATCAGCAAAACTGCAGAAGAAAAGAAATTTCTATCCAATGTTTTAACGTTGGAAAAAGAAATCGAGGCCAAATCTAATGATTTGATTGCAAAGCAAACAGAAATAATTGATCTCAAAGCAGAATTTAATGAAGAAAAGAATAAGTTACAATGTCAATTACTTGAAGCTGGCCATGGCTTGGCAGAATCAAAGGATAACGAAAAAATACTGCAAGGAAAAATCGAAAAACGCGATCATGAAATAGGGTATCTGAATGAAGAAGTGAAGAAAAAGAAGCAAATGATTTCTGAATATGAAGCCAAGTATGCGACCCTTCAAAATACCAATGGGGAGCTCCTTGAAAAGAATGAAGAAAATCTTGATAAACTAGCAGAAACTTCATCCCACATTTTAGCACTAGAAGATGAAAAAGATGAGCTTAAAATAACGTGTGAGCATACCAAAAATGAAAATGAACAGCTTAGAAACGCAATGCAAGATTCGAAAGATAGCTTTGAAAAGGAAATCGCTCAGTTGGAGAATCGTATTGAACAAATACTTTCTGAAAATACAGTGACCCTTGACACTCAACGAAATATAATGAAAAAAGAGCATGATTCTGCGATAACAAAGATTAATGATTTGCAATCGCAATTGAGCAATGCGAAGGGCAAAATCCAGCAACTGACGAATGAATTAGCAGATAAAGATTTTGTTGTAGAAAATCTTAAAAAACGTGCCGATGAGTTTCAATTATCCATACAAGAAAATCTGATAGCAACAGAGAAAAAGAATGCCTTAATAATTTCTATGAATGAAAACTTCGAAGCGAAATTGAAAAATGAAAGACTCATCCAGCAAGAATTGCATGACCTGAGAGAAAGTGTCAAAATTTTGACAGAACAATTGGATGAGTCGCGCAAAGCAGTCACAAAAGAATTTGCAGTAACCGATTTTGATTCATTTCAGGTCATTGCAGATGCTGAAAAGCCTGTAAGTTTTGAAAAAGAAGCCGAGGAACGACTAGATGTTGCTATCAAGGCTGAAAGAGAGATACAAAAAAAAAAGACTGAAGAGATGAGATTAAAGATTATATCGATGCATGAGTCAAATACTAGATTGGAAGATTCTTTGAACCAAGAAAAATCCGTGGCTGTCGCGTTAAAACATGAAATTGCTAACCTTAGCGTCAAATTAGACGATTCTACTCGAGCTATTGTGGCCAAAGAAGATGAAGTCAAGAATTTACAATCACAACTTGAAGCGAAAAGTAAGCAATTAACAGAAGAGCAAGAAAAGAATAGTAACGTACAGGAAAAGCTTACAGGTGAGCTCGAAAAAGCAAAAGAAGAAATTGTTTCTTTGAGCCAGGAAAGGGACGAGTTCCAAACAAAAGCTAATAATGTCGCCAAGGCTTTGGCAGCAGAAGAAGAACATGGTTTACAACTTCAAAAGGATATAAATGCACTGAAAGCGAAATTCGAAGAACAAGAAAAGAATAGTAACGTACAGGAAAAGCTTACTTGTGAGCTCGAAAAAGCAAAAGAAGAAATTGTTTCTTTGAGCCAGGAAAGGGACGAGTTCCAAACAAAAGCTAATAATGTCGCCAAGGCTTTGGCAGCAGAAGAAGAACATGGTTTACAACTTCAAAAGGATATAAATGCACTGAAAGCGAAATTCGAAGAACAAGAAAAGAATAGTAAC
>JACLAC010005759.1_pt1 | contig 13469 bp, 11 predicted proteins | sample 8027881 | NCBI WGS metagenome assembly JACLAC01 (sample SAMN15725517, study PRJNA655200) | protist metagenome | isolation source: fluorescence activated cell sorting (FACS) single amplified genomes of... | place: Spain: Blaines Bay Microbial Observatory, Mediterranean Sea | collected 2016-01-19 | reverse complement strand
GCAATCATTTCCACCGCTTGCTTGGATAGGTAATCTCGGCAATGTTGGTTTCTACTACATACGTTTGTTACGCAATTCAGGAATAGAAGGAGATCTTTACTTACCTAAGGTCTATCTAAAACGCGCAAAACCAGGTAATCCAGAACATGAATTTCCTGGTGCACTCCAAACGGTACCTATCCACTCATACCGACGCGATATACTTAACTATGTTCTGAATCGCTTGGGCTATCTTGGCCCACTCAGTAATATAGAAAGTCATATCGGCCGTGAATACGGTATAGTACAGGCTCAAACCTGTAATGAAATCGGTGCCCTACGTATCAAACGCCGCTACGGTACTCCCTACGTTGGCATGACAACAGGCGCTGATCTCAGTGAGGTTGCTGTTGGCACTAGTCGTTTTTCACGGCTTTACCGGCAAGCCCTAACAGAAGCCGAGCATGTATTTTTGGTTAATATCGATCAATACGATACTCTCAACCGCACCGGTCTCAAGCTAAAATCATATAATTTTTTACCATTCAGTATCGATCTAAAACGCTTGCGTCCCGTACCAAACCAATGGGCCGACCCTCTGATTCTTTTTTGTGCCGCCCGCTTGGACTGGAGGAGTCAGACCCGAGCCTCAACTAAGGCAAACGACGTATTTTTTCGTGGCCTTGCTGCCAGTATAGAACAGGGTGGTCCCCAATTCGACGTCCGCGTTGCCGATTGGGGGGTAGACCGTGAAGCTGCTAGGGATTTAGTCCGTGAATTGGGTCTCAACCAATGTGTGCACTTCGTCCCATTTGGAGACAAGGATCTTTTTTATAAAAATGTGCAACAAGCCCATATAGTAATCGACCAATTTTCGTTAGGTGCTGTGGGGCTAACGGCTATCGAAGCTATGGCCCTAGGACGGCCAGTCATGGCTTTCGTACGAGACCATTTAGCAAAACGCGCCTATGGCACTAGTATGCCAATAATTAATTGTGCAACAATCAATGAAGTTCGTGATTCTTTGCTAGCGCTCAATCCAGAGAGGCTTGCCAAAGCTTCGCAACAAAGTGCTACATGGGTTAATACCTACCACTCAGACGAGCATATTCTACAAATTCTCAACGATGTCTATCGCAGAGCTAGTAAGTGAACGCAAAAATCGTCCACTTTGCAAAACAAACCATAATTGGTGGTGCATCTACTTTTCTAAACTATACCCGCTTCCTATTTATCATGCCGTTTTTAACACGTTCTTTAGGAACTTCAGGCTATGGTATATGGATCCAAATTTCAATCGGTATTGAATTATTTAGCACATTTGCAGCACTCGGTCTGAATTATGCTCTATTACGCTACATCCCAACGTATGGAGAACCACGTCAAGGGACAGGGGATTTATGGTTATCCATTTTTGTCTGCTGGACAGTATGCTTGCCAGTTATCTTTATCGGTTTGATCTTTGATGAGTGGTTAGCACACAACTTCCTTGGAGGAGCAAACCAAACATTAGCACTACAACTCTCCTTGATTTTGATTCCTCTCAGCGGCGCACTGAACTTAGCATTTATCTATCTGCGTGCTGCACAACTGATGAGTACATACTTTGTTTTCATTGCATTTGAAACAAGTGGATGGTTCCTACTTGCATACGTGATTTTTCTCTTCGAACATGGATTAATACCGATGATCGTAGGGTTAATTGCAATAAAGCTGGTAATACTCGCTATGATCTCAATAGTAATCCTATGGCGCAATGGTTTAGAAAAACCAAATATCAAAATGCTTGTTCCTCATTTACGCTACTGTTTACCACTTCTTCCACTAGGTTTACTACAGTGGATTATCAACGCCAGTGATCGCTATTTTATATCATATTTTTGTGCCCCTGAGACCGTCGGCATTTATGCGGTTAGCTATGCCATAGGCAGTATCACCAGCTTAGCATATGCACCAATTTTTTTTGTACTTGTACCAACATTAGTCGAGTTATGGAACGCACAAACCCCTAAGGAAACCTTAGAATACTTGAAATTTGTACAGAAATATCCTTTTTTACTGGCCGTGCCCGGAACTTTGATTCTAATTGCTTACTCAAACAAAACTATAAATATTATCGCCACTAGTGCATTTTCCGCAACGCCAATGCTCATAGCCTATATTGCTTCAGCAATTGTTATTTTCAATATAGGCGCGATCGTTCAATCTATTTTATCCGTAACAGATCTAACGGGGCGGATTCTAGTCATTTCTTTTATCGCTGCAATTTTCAATATACTAGCTAACGCCATCGTGGTACCACACTACGGAGCAATAGGTGCTGGTGCCACCACATTATTAACCTATATACTTTGGACTACAATTTCTCACTTCATGTCTCGCTCTAGTTTACCATTTCCATGGGCTTGGCGTTTGATGGTATTATCTCTGGTTGCAGCAATACCATTATTATTCATCATAAATCTTAAATCAAATAATATTTTACTTACCATTATCGGCTGCCTAATTTACCTAGTTCTTCTATTTATTTTCGGCATCTTTGAACCGCGCGAATGGCAGCTCATACGTACGCTACTGAGGAGAGATCAAGAAGAAACATGAACTACCTCCGTAATCTACTACCCCTCTTTACAGATCATTCATTACCTCGACACTATCCCCACATCAGTGAAGCACTCACTCAATATACCAAACCAGACGGCATTACCATTGAAATTGGCTGCGGCGGTAAACAATATAGCCCCTATATCCACGGCCATCATATTGGCCTTGACCTGCAGACAGATCTATATCCGGGTCAAGGACCAGACATCATTGCTGATGCACAGGCACTCCCATTTGCCACAGCATCTGCAGATATCATCCTAGCCATAGCCGTCCTCCATAATATTCAAAATTGGCAACAAGTAATCGTCGAATCCGCCCAAGTACTCCGTCCAGAAGGCCAACTTCTTATCTTTGATTACAAACCCCGTGTTGCTAAACGTCTCAATTCGACTGGTCGCTTTACTCCACATACTCTTCAGCACACCGCTAAAAAAGCAGGCTTAATCGCTGAATTCCATACCAAATTCCTTCCCCTACGCCGGATCGGACTACTAGCCAATCCCACTCTACGCCATCTCATTGCACCATTTGCCTACTTTCTGAGTAACTGGATAGTAATGTCCGCCCACAAAGCGGCAAAATAGAAAAGTATTTAATCATGTCAACAATATACCCACATATAAGCTCTTTATTGCAAAAAGTCTGTGGACAACGTGCGCGCATTCTCGAGTTAGGTTGTGGGCCACGCCAATATGGAAATTCTCAGGTAACTATTACGGTATTGATATCCAACATGCAGCGAATCCTCCTGGTCCACATATCCTAGGAGATGCCCAGCAATTACCTATTCAGGATCAAACTTTCGATGTAGTTTTTATCATCGCTGCACTTTTCCTGATCCCGGATACTAACCGTGTCCTTGCCGAATGTCACCGAGTACTCTGCAACGACGATATCTTTATTATTTTTGATTATAATTGGTGGATTGCTAAAAGGCTAAATCGTGCCGATAAGAGCCACCAACATCAATTTTCTACGCGTCAATTATACCGACATTTACTTAAAGTAGGATTTTCGCCTTGTGTACATCGTGACTGCGTACCTATCAGTAGAAATGGCATACTGCAGTATTTCTTGCAATACCAGCTAATACGGACTGCTATCTGTCCCATCAGTAATTGGATCGTGGTTTCGGGAACAAAGAAGTGACCGAAAACAGAATTTTGGCCCTCCTTATATAATAGAATTTATAATTTACAATGTTATCAACACGTACAATGATGTATACTTTGTATAAGAGCATTCTGTATGTCATTATGAAATGAAGCTTCGTGTATCACCTAACACAAAAAAATCGAGATAAACCAGATGAGCGACCTTATTCGTGCTGATCGACGTGTCCTTGTATTTAGTGCTCATGCAGCAGATTTTTGTTCCCGGGCCGGCGGCACCATTGCCCGCTTAGTGGATGCCGGCAGTCAGGTACATATTGTTGATTTCAGCTATGGCGAAAAATGTGAATCTCCAGCCCTGTGGGCGCGTGATCCTGTCCCCTCATTAACCGCTATAAAAAAAGCTCGAGCCAGCGAAATGGCCGCCGCCGCCGCTGTTTTAAAGGTAAGCATAGAATGCCTTGATTATGGCGATAGTCCACTACTTATCGGCCCCGAAAGACGGCAGCAACTGCTGGAGTTATTCCGCCGCTACCAACCCGATCTAGTACTGACCCACTGGCAAGACGATATCCTTCATCCTGACCATTGTGAAGCCACCCAAGCAGTTATCTGGGCTAGTAGGTATTGTTTCCGTCCCGGTATAGAAGACACATCAAATACGTCACCATGTCCCGCCCCAGAGGTCGTCTTCTATGAAACTACCCTAGGGACAGCGCCGGTAGCCCGGTATATACCCAACCTATTTGTCGATATTTCGGCTAGTTACCAACGTAAATGCACTGCCCTCGATCATTTTGCCGCTCAACCTGGTTTATCCGAGCGTTATGGTTGGCTGGCGCGCTATCGAGCCTTAGAGGCCCAATCAACCGCTTGGATGCAAGGCTGCGAATACGCCGAAGGATTTGTCCGGTTAGGTACAGAAGCAGCCGGATTTTCAGGCCCTAGTGGCTTTGGCGCTTAATTGTACACTGGTTTTATACCATTAAAAATGGATTTACTATGAAAAAAATCGTCGTCACCGGTGCTAAAGGCGGTACCGGTACTAGCATTGTCCAGGTCTTACAAGAATACGGTTTTGAGCCCATTCGTCTTGATCTCCATCCCTGGACCTTAAGCGAAGAACCGGGCTATATCCAACTTGATTTACGTGATGCAGCCGGAGTCAATGATGCTTTTTGTGGAGCAGACGGCGTTATCCACTTTGGCTCGCCACCGGGTGATGCCTGGCTTTCTACGACCGAAGCGTATCATCAGGTAGCAACCGCCGGCTTTAATGTTTTCCAAGCCGCCAAGAATGCCGGCATCAAACGCATTGCCTGGGCATCAAGCATTGAAGTCTACGGTGATTTTAAAAATCATCCCCAATTACCAATAAGCGAAACCAGTCCTCTAGCGCCACCTGGCATCTACGGTGCATCTAAGATTTTGTTAGAACGTCTAGCAGAGGATTATTGCCGCTGGTATGGCATGGCCATTGCCGGCTTCCGCCTCTCTCGCATTATCTATAACAATGATTATGGCCGTACCAAATTGCAAAATTTTGTAGCGGATGAACGTATGGGAGACGATTGTCTCTGGTCTTATATAGATGCTCGTGATGTAGCTACGGCTTGCCTGGCCTGGCTTACCGCAGATCATCCGGGAGCAGAAGTTTTTAACCTAGCAGCTAGTAATGTACACCAACAAGCTCAGACAACAGACCTACTTAAAAAACACGGCTATAAAAAACACGCAGCACTAGACCTCGACACACCAGACGCAACGCCTTTCTCAACTACCAAAATCCGTAATGTACTGGACTGGCAAGAACAATATGACTGGCGCGATATTATCTCTACTTAATATGTGCACTACAATTTAGTATCTTACCATTTTACCACGCCGTAGCAAAAACCTTGGCTTTGTACATATGAAGCCGTACCGCCACCTCTTCTCCCCGTAAAACGGCTAGATCACTTTTATTATTCCAGCGCACGACCCGCGCTAGCTCATCGCCCTGCAATATTTCGGCTGCATCCAAGCCAAAACCTGGGAACGCTTCTATTGGCCGTGGTGGAGAATGAGGCTGTTCTACCAATTCTACTTTTATCCAACCATCTTTTGCGGTACGATAATTCAAGCGCATCTCTTGTCCGGCACAAGTACGTTGTACCAATACCACCTCGCCCTCAGCGCTAGCCTCTAATCCAGCCAAACGATCTTCTTGCCAAGTAGCCCAGAGAAATTCTCCGTCTTCGGGGTAGATACTACCGCGCTCCAAAAAATGATGTCGACGCTGATGTCCAACTAAGGGCAAACGCCATTCTCCCTTACCTGTATCAATTAAATTTGGCACTGCATAGAGCATGCCATATGCGCCCTCAGCATGATGACGGTCAATAATAGGATACCGAGCTGGACGATGCCATTGATACGAGTCGCGGCTAATAGCCAAATGCACATCTAAACTAGCATCAATACGATGGTAAAATGAAGGAAACATCAGATATAATTGCCGCCCAGGATACGGCGTATAACACGGATTATAAATATCGTCATCCAATGAATCCTGCGGATCACACATCAAACACGGCTGCGGTGAATTTAAGGCTCGGAAATCCTCACCCTCAGCGCGGCGAATTAAACGGCGGCGTTCTAAATGACCACGTAAATACGCCACATAACGGCCCAGATATGGATCGTATGTACATACATTATGCGTATCTAGCGCGGTCTCCCCAACGGTTAAAATGGGTGCTTCTAGAAGACGCCAATGAATACCATCCGGAGAAACCGATGCCCGCACGCTTTGGTGTATGCTAATGCGTCTACGCCGCTCCGCAACAGATACCCCACCCAGATCCATTGCCCGTAGTAATTCCTTAAATTGCTTGGCATCCATAGTAGCATCCGGCGTACCATCGCGATAGTAGCTACCCGCAGCAGCAATAGCTTTATAGCGTTCATCGGCGGGTGCATTGGGATCGCAAAATATCGCTCCCAAATAGTGATCACGGCCCTGACAAATGATATTATTAGCCCTTGAACCCTCATATTCTACTAAATTCAACTGCGGCCGTTCCCAAGCAAAGCCATCACCACTTTCAGCATAACAGACATACGTTTCACTTGGATCGCGCATTTTACTAATACTATACCAGAGTCGATAATATCCGGCTTCATACAGTACCGTATTAATATTGATATTGGCTTCTTGTTCCCAGGCATATTCCTTGGCAAAAAAAACGGCTGACTTTATTGCCGGTTCCAATTCAATACGTACTCCGGTAGGCGGTGCTTGAGACCAAATAGTACCATCCGGCTCTTGCTTACTATGTGAAGCAAAAATTCCGTACTGATCCAGCATGGGTACGGGTATAGGGGATTCCCTACTCATTATAACCTCTCATTGATATTAAATGGCGTTACCTGATTGCTATCGACGGCTCTATTACTATAATCACCCTATATATAATCACCCCCATAGTATCTCCAAACACTATCGGTACCCCCCCTAATTAACCGCATATAATACGTAACTAAGTTCCTAATCTTGACGTTAAGGCAACAATCCTCAATCAATACAAGATATGTCTTGACATAACCCTATGATGCCGTTTAGATTTTGTCGCCTTTCTGATCTGCTAACCCTTTAAATTTCAAGCGTTATTCTCATGTGCGGCATCGTCGGATTATACCTTAAAAATCAGGTTCTTACGGAACAAATCGGTGACCTCTTCGCTACCATGCTTGTCTGCATGAGCGACCGTGGTCCCGATAGTGCCGGTTTCGCCTTATACAGTGATGAGCCACCTGCAGGCTATCTTAAAGTTACCCTACGTCATGACACGAGCGACTACAATTGGCAAGCACTAGCGGCTCAACTGAGTGAGCCGCTCAATAATACAGTCAATGTCCAGGTTAATGCTAACTATGCTGTCCTTACCGTGGAATCTGACGCAGCAACGTTAAATGCTGCACTTGTAGACCTAGATCCGAGTATCAGTATTATGAGCATTGGCCGCAGCATCGAAATCCTCAAAGAAATTGGCTCACCCCAGTCTATTGTCGACCGTTTTGCTGTCCGTACTAGGCGCGGCAGCCACATTATCGGCCATACGCGCATGGCTACCGAAAGCGCCGTCACAACCAATGGGTCCCATCCTTTTTCTACGGGTATGGATTTATGCTTGGTACACAATGGCTCACTTAGTAATCATAACCGACTCCGGACCCATTTAACCCGCAACGGCATTGAAATTCGAACAGAAAATGATTCCGAAGTAGCTGCCGGTTACCTGATGTGGCGCATGCGCCAAGGCGCTACCCTTGAACAAGCTCTTACTGCCGCCTTAGATGACTTGGATGGCTTTTATACCTTTGCCATCGGTACGGCAGATGGCTTTGCCGTCTTGCGTGATCCCATCGCCTGCAAACCTGCGGTCCTAGCTGAAACCGACGAATATGTTGCTATGGCCAGCGAGTTTCAAGCACTAGCCGATTTACCCGGCATTGATAACGCCGCCGTTTGGGAACCCAAACCCGCCCAGGTCTATACCTGGGGCGCGGCTAATTAGCGTGTGAGTTACCTATGTCTGCTGAAATTTTTGATCTATCTACCGATGAGCTACGCACTCTGAATCAGCGCCTACATGATCTGAGCGACGCCCAAGCAGCTAAACCATGGCGTATCCTAAATCCACGAGGTAAACACGCCGTTGCAGCCGGTGTTAGCGTGCCCGTTAAGATCGATATTGCCGGTCACGTCGGTTATTATTGCGCTGGCATGAACCAACAGGCCGAAATTACAGTCCATGGTATGGTTGGTGTTGGCGTAGCCGAAAATATGATGTCGGGTATCGTACGCGTTAAAGGCCATGCAAGCCAGGCCGCCGGTGCCACCGGCCACGGCGGTCTGCTTATTATTGAAGGAGATGCCTCAAGCCGTTGTGGCATTTCCATGAAAGGCATTGACATTGTAGTACAGGGCTCGGTGGGGCATATGAGCTGCTTTATGGCCCAAGCCGGTAATTTAGTAGTCTGTGGCGATGCCGACGAAGCACTAGGGGATTCGCTCTATGAAGCGCGTATTTTTGTCCGGGGCCAAGCAAAGAGCTTAGGAGCTGACTGTATTGAAAAGCCCATGCATGACCAACATCTCAAGGTGTTGGCTGAACTGCTAGAAAAAGCCCAAGTACCTAATGCCAAACCCGAACAATTTCGCCGCTACGGAGCAGCCCGCCAACTCTATAATTTTAAGGTGGACAACGCGTCCAACTATTAAATATCTATTATGAGTCAAGCACCTGAGAACCAACAAACATCTGCCGAACCACAGGCCCTACGCGAATCGGCCACCTTTGACCGCAACGTCATTCATGAGATTCAGCGCGCTGCCCAGACCGGCATCTACGATATTCGTGGATGGGGTGCTAAGCGTCGCGTACCTCATTTTGACGACCTAGTTTTCCTAGGGGCCAGTATGTCACGCTACCCGCTTGAAGGTTACCGCGAACGCTGTGCTACTAATGTCACATTGGGTACGCGCTTCGCTAAAAACCCTATCCACCTGGATATCCCTATTACTATTGCCGGTATGAGTTTTGGTTCCCTCTCAGCCCAAGCCAAAGAAGCCTTAGGCCGTGGCGCCAGTAGTGTAGGTACTAGTACTACTACCGGCGACGGCGGGATGACTCCCGAAGAACGCGGCGAATCTAAAACACTGGTATATCAGTTACTACCTTCGCGCTATGGTATGAACCCTGATGACTTGCGCCAAGCAGATGCCATTGAAGTGGTCCTAGGCCAGGGCGCTAAACCGGGTGGAGGTGGTATGCTATTAGGCCAGAAAATCAGTGACCGCGTGGCCCAGATGCGTACCTTACCTAAGGATATAGACCAACGCTCCGCCTGCCGCCATCCAGACTGGACTGGTCCTGATGATTTAGCTATTAAAATTATTGAACTCCGTGAGATTACCGACTGGCGTGTTCCCATCTACGTCAAAATAGGAGCTACGCGTACTTATTATGATACCCTGTTAGCCATTAAAGCCGGAGCTGATGTAGTAGTGCTCGATGGTATGCAAGGTGGAACCGGCGCCACTCAGGAAGTTTTTATCGAACACGTTGGCATTCCTACCCTACCGGCCGTACGCCAGGCTGTAGAGGCACTTAACGAACTAGAAATGCATCGTAAAGTTCAACTCATTGTCTCCGGCGGTATCCGCACAGGAGCCGATGTAGCTAAAGCGCTAGCCATGGGGGCAGACGCCGTATCTATTGGTACTGCTGCACTAATTGCCTTGGGCGATAATAGTCCCCAGTTAGACGCCGAGTATCGAAAGCTTGGCTCAGCAGCCGGCTTTTACGATGACTTTCAGGATGGAGCTGATCCAGCCGGCATTTCAACGCAAAACAAAACACTAGCTTCCCAACTGGATCCGGTCAAAGCTGGACGTCAATTAGCCAATTATCTGAACGTGATGACCATGGAATGCCAAACTATTGCACGTGCGTGTGGAAAATCTCACGTTCATAATCTAGAGCCTGAAGACTTAGCAGCCCTGACCCTGGAAGCAGCCGCTATGGCCAAAGTACCATTGGCCGGCACAGATTGGATACCTGGACATACCACTAGTGGCAACATATAACTAGCAAATGCTCTCCATAGAACCGTTTTCATTCGCGCAAAGGAGTCTATCATGGCCACTCGCGCCACTGTAAAAAAACGCCTTAAACAAGAAGGCATCGAATTTCTTCTCGTCCAATTTGTCGATATTACTGGCGCGGCCAAGGTAAAAATGGTGCCGGTCTCTTCCCTCGATGACGCCGTCACTGAAGGCGCCGGTTTTGCAGGTGCAGCGGTATGGGGTTTGGGGCAGGGGCCACATTCTCATGATATGCTAGCCCGGGCCGACCTCGATTCATATTCACGTTTAGCCTGGCAAGCGAATACCGTGCGCTTCGCCAGCGATTTATTTGTTGATGAAGAGCCCTATCCTTATTGTGTCCGTACCAATCTCAAACGGGTCCTCGACGCTGCCAAAAAGAAAGGCTATATCTTTAACGTCGGCATGGAACCCGAACATTTCCTGGTTTGCCGTAATGAAGATGGCTCGATCCGCCCTTGGGATCCGGACCATGTCGATGCACTGGCCAAACCCTGCTACGATTTTCGCTCTATGGCTCCGGCTATGGCCTATTTACAAGATCTCACATTGGCACTTAATGATTTGGGCTGGGGCGTATATCAGTGTGACCACGAAGATGCCAACGGCCAGTACGAAGTCAATTTTGATTATGCCGATGCGCTAACCAGTTCAGACCGCATTATTTTCTTTAAAATGGCCACATCACAATTAGCCAAAAAATATGGTGCTATTGCTACCCATATGCCTAAGCCCTTCCCCGACCGTACCGGTAGCGGCCTGCACATCCATTACCATTTGGCGGATGCCAAAACAGGAAAGAATGTATTTATCGATACAAAAGATAAGCGGGGCCTAGGATGCTCTACACTAGCCTATCATTTTATTGGCGGCATTTTGCACCATGCACGCGCTTTATGTGCGGTCACCAGCCCCACCGTCAACTGCTATAAACGCCTACAATTAGGTAGCGGCCTATATTCTAGCCGTTCTGGTTTTACCTGGACTCCAGCATTTATCACCTACGGCGATAATAATCGTACACAAATGATCCGTACCGCCGGTGATGGACATTTTGAGGATCGCACCGTCAGCGCTGGCGCTAACCCATATCTGGCCTTAGCCGCCTATTTGGCAGCTGGGCTCGACGGCATCGAACGTCAACTCGAACCGGGCGAACCCAATCTGGGCAATATGTACGAGCGCTCGCTTGAGGATATCCGTCAATCGGGCATTGATATTCTACCCCAATCACTTGCTGAAGCCTTAGAGGCTTTACGCCAGGACGAAGTTGTACAAAGTGCATTGGGCCCCATTGCCTCAGAATTCATCGATTTAAAATCTAACGAATGGGCTACTTACGATGGCCAAGTCAGTTCCTGGGAAATCTCCCAGTATCTGACCTCTTTCTAATTTTGGGTTAATCTATGCCCTACCGGCTTCTTAAGTTTGGCCTTCAAAAAGAGTATTCTGAACCGCGTATGTTTCGCTCACCAGAGCAACTGCGCGACAGCTATGATGTAGTTATTATTGGTGGTGGTGGACACGGTTTAGCGGCCGCCTACTACCTAGCTGAGGAACACGGTATAACCAATATAGCGGTTCTCGAACAGCGCTATATTGGCCATGGCGGTACAGGCCGTAATACCTCTATTATACGCTCTAATTATTTAACCGAGGAAGGCGCTCGTTTTTATCAGTTTAGCGTTGATCTATATCGTGATCTTGCACGCTGTCTTGACTTTAATCTTTTTTATTCTGAGCGTGGTCATTTTACCCTGGCGCACTCGCCCGCGTCACTACGGACGCAACGTTGGCGTGCTGAAGTCAACAAACATCTCGATATTGATTCCGTCGTTGTCGATCCGCATTTTATAAAAAAAACCATACCCGAAATTGACCTGGATTGTGGCGGCCATCAACCTCCTATTGTCGGTGCGCTCTATCATCCTCCCGGTGCTATTGCGCGCCACGATGCGGTGGCCTGGGCCTATGCCCGTGGTGCCGACCGCAAAGGCGTCGAGATCCACCAATGTACAAGCGTTAACGATATCGAAATTAAAGATGGGCAGGTTGCCGGAGTACATACCGATCGCGGCTTTATCAAAACGCAAAAAGTTCTATCAGCAGTAGCCGGTTGGACTACCAATATACAGCGCATGGTTGACCTCCATACCCCATTAGTTGTGCACCCCTTACAAGCCTTTGTCACCGAACCCCTCAAGCCCTGGCTTGACGCCATTGTGGTTTCAGCCGGCTTGCACACCTATATCAGTCAATCGTCTCGCGGCGAATTAGTCTCTGGCGCTTCATTGGACCCTTATGAACTGGTATCAATGCGTTCATCACTCGATTTTGCCGAAGGCCTAGCAGGCCACATAATGGATCTTTTTCCATTCCTTGGTGATATCAAAGTGCTGCGGCAGTGGGCTGGCCTTTGTGATATGACCCCAGATTTTTCGCCTATCATGGGCACAACACCTATTGTCGGCTTTTATATTGATGCAGGGTGGGGCACTTGGGGCTTTAAAGCAACACCGGTCTGTGGTTATACCATGGCTCATACCATCGCCAACAACGACAATCATGCCTTAATTAAGGCCTTCAATCTAGACCGCTTTGGTAATTTCCAACTAGTCGGCGAAAAAGGTGCCGCTTCTGTTGGCCATTAACCTATACGTCCAGGCAAATACCCACCATGAAACTTCTTAACTGCCCACTTAATGGTCCACGTCCCTTACAGGAATTTTCTTTTGGCGGCGAAGTTCGCCCGATGCCCAATCCTGACACCATTAACGATCTAGCATGGGCCAATTATGTATTTAACCGTAATGGCGAACCCGGTATTAAACAAGAATGGTGGTATCATATCGCCAGTGGTACTTGGTTTATTGCCGAACGCGATACCGTCCGTGATATATTCGTCCGCACCTATCTGTGGGACGGGGAGCAAAGCGTGTGAAGTATCGTCTTCCCCCTCAACCTGGCGAGTGGATAAACCGCGAAACACCCATCAATTTTTGCTTTGAAGGAGATAGCTACCAAGGCTTTGCCGGCGACGTAATTGCCACTGCCCTGTTAGCAAATGATGTACGCTTGATGGGTCGTAGCTTTAAATACCACCGGGCTCGTAGCGCCTA
>JACLAC010011569.1_pt1 | contig 13477 bp, 16 predicted proteins | sample 8027881 | NCBI WGS metagenome assembly JACLAC01 (sample SAMN15725517, study PRJNA655200) | protist metagenome | isolation source: fluorescence activated cell sorting (FACS) single amplified genomes of... | place: Spain: Blaines Bay Microbial Observatory, Mediterranean Sea | collected 2016-01-19 | reverse complement strand
TCCATGGTAAATGTTCCAGTGATAGGAGTACCAACATCTGTTGGCTATGGATATGGTGAAAAAGGAATAGCTGCGTTGGCATCAATGCTTCAAAGCTGTTCATTAGGCCTTTCAGTTGTTAACATAGATAATGGAATAGGTGCAGGTGCAGTAGCTGCAAAAATAGCCAATCAAAAGTCAAAAAAATAATTTTTTAGTACTCAATCGTTGGTTTTCTCGTAAATCATATATATCATACAAAAAGGTGAAAGTTAACATTGAATGGAAAAAGAATTGTTCTTACTGCTGATAGAAGTTTGATGACAAATTATAGAGGAAATTTTCTTTATGGATTTATTGCATGTGGCCCATATGAAGTCTTACCTGAATGGGTTTTTGATAAAGTATTTTGTCCACCAGTAGAAACTGATCCTATTACAGGAGAAGCAAAAGTTGCACAAGTGGGTTTACGACGTGTAGAGGCTGCTTTACATCAAGGTTACAAAAAAGAAGAAGTATTTGTTGCAAATCCAGATTATTTAGCAAAATCAATTGGTCCAGATACTAAAGTAGTTGGAATTAATGTTATGGATCCGCTTGGAATGGCACCAGTTACAACTACAATGGCACCAGAAAAATTATCATATGTTGCAATGAAATTTAAAAAAATGTGTGCTGATATTATTCAGCTTAAGAAAAAATATGATTTCAAAGTTGCAGTTGGCGGAAATGGAGCATGGGAACTAGCAAAATCTGATAGAATGAAAGTTCATGGAATAGATACGGTTGTTGTTGGTGAAGCCGATGAACTTGCATTAGATTTATTTCATGAATTAGAATCAGGCGAAGCACCAGAAATGATGCATTGCTTTGTAAAAAATATACAAAATATTCCAGAAATTACTGGTCCTACTGTAAACTCACTAATTGAAGCAATGAGAGGTTGTGGACGAGGATGTGATTTTTGTGATGTCAATAAGCGCTCTAAAAAAGACCTTCCAGTTGAAAGATTAGTTAGAGAAGCACAAATGAATCTTGATTATGGATTTGATTCTGTTTGGTTACATTCTGATGAAATGTTACTTTATGGATGTGAAAGTAGAGACTTTCAACCAAACTATGATGCAATTACGGAACTTTGGAAGGCTTTGAAAAATCTTGGTGCAAATTTTATTGGAACAACTCATATGACTTTCTCTGCAATAGCTGCTGATCCTAAACTATTACATGATATATCAGAAATTAACGGAATGCATAACAATGGAAGATGGTTGTCAACTAATTTGGGAATTGAGACAGTAGCACCTAGTATGGTAAAAAAGCATCTTGGAGTAAAAACAAAACCATTTTCAGTTGATGAATGGGGTTGGGTTGTAAGAGAAGGAGCAAAAATAATGAATGAAAATCATTGGTTCCCAGCAGCTACAATCATAATTGGATGGCCTGATGAAACTCCTGATGAAACTCAATATACTATTGATATGATGCAAGACTTTAGAGCCACGAACTTTAGAGGTCTAGTTGCACCATTACTATATCAAGATTTTAGTGAAAAAAATTCGATGCATTTTGGAAATTTGAATGAAGCACAATTCACACTATTTTGGAAATGCTGGGAAAATAATTTACGTGTGATTAACGACATTATTCCAATAATTCTTAGAAATAAAACATATGGTCCACCAATGAAAATTTTCATGTATGGAATTCTAAAGGCAGGGACCTGGGCAATTATGAGATATCTTAGAGGTTTATGTAAGGATTTGTTTAATGGTAGATTACCTGAAGATATTGTTGAAAAATACGCAAGAAGTAGATCTGTTGCTGCACCAGATTATACACGATAAAAATTAAATCTGTTCTATTGCTTTATCTGCAATTGTATTTCTTTTTGGTGTCATTGAAATAAAATAATGTTTATCTGCACGTTCAACTGATTCAACTTTTTTTATAGTTTTTGAAGGAACATCAAATTCATGGATACCATTTTCTAATTCACCTTTTGTATATAACATCAAATATGTATCACCACCAATTGGACTCAATGGAATAAATGAACAAACATATCCTTTGTATGAATTAATTGGCATTACATTTTTCATTGGAGGTGCAACAGATGAAAGATACATAAAGATATCTTCAATACTTTCAAATTCTTCATATTCAACATTCATGATGATGATAATACTTTAGAATATAATAACTTAAAGATTATTTTCTTCTATTCTTGATTGCAATTATCACAACTGCTGGGGCTACAAAGTACATTCCAATGTTTAGCATTATGATTCCGATTCCATAGCCTAACATTTCCTGCTCTGTGTCAATGTCAACATAATTGAGTATGGTAAGTGAGGTGAGCAATGGTGTCAATCCAACTTTGACTGCTTCCTTGAATACTGGATTTTCTCTTTCATAGTCAGCTACTGCTGGGCTGAATGAATAGTAGAATTGGTTGAATGCTGACATGAATGATACACCTGACTGTGTTTGGAGAACTGTATTGTCACGAATTTCTCTCAAGAACTGCACTTGTGGTGCCATTTCTGAACCATATGCTGCAGTTGCAATTAGACAGCCCCCGCCTTTTTCTTCTTGTTGTGCAACAACACACATTCCATCCTTAAGTACAGTACCTTCACCACACAATGGTTCTGGTTCTGGTTCTGGTTCTGGTTCTGGTTCTACAACTGTTTCTACAACTGGTTCTACAACTGGTTCTGGAGTTGGTTCTACAACTGGTTCTGGAGTTGGTTCTGGTGTGGTTGTAGCTACAGAACTGCCACTTCCTCCACTATAAGTAAAAACTGTTTGTGCTTGATTTTTATTATAAATTACTGTAATTGTATATTCACCGGCTGTACTCATTTGTCCACCTGGACTTATAGTACTTGAAAAATCTCCATCCCTATCAATATCTACTTGATCAATTCTAACAAGTGAACCATCCTCTTTTTGTACTTTGATGACTACAGGCATTTTAAACTCAGAAATTATAGATTCTTTAACATGACCTGTAACTCCTATAATACCAGTTTCGCCATATGCTGGAAAATCAGTTTCTACTGAAATTGGCGGTACATTGCTCTGGGCACTAGCTGCACCAGTTAACCCATATGAAACAATTGATACGGCAAGTAATAAAATTGCAAATGTTCCAATTAATTGCATTTATGATAATGCAATATTGCACCTATTTATTATTGGAGGATAAAAAAATTGACAAAACTAGGACAAATTTTATTATAATTTAAATGAGAATACTTGTCAAATACATTACAAATAGTCCTAATCCAATACCAAGTATGATTGATGTGCTAGAAAGGGTATTTTCGTTCTCTTCTCGCATATACTGAATAATTGATACAACTACTTGGAAAATTGCACCAGCCCCTATTGATAAAAACACAACAGTTGCAAAAGGCGAATAAGAAAATCCTCCTATCCATGTACCAAAAATTGCTGGAGTTCCTGCAATAAGTCCAAGACAAACTAATCTCAAAACCATGGCTTTTGTTCTTGCCATTGGGGCAGCAATTGCAAATCCTTCTGTAGTATTATGAATAGCAAAACCCACAATTAGAAAAGTACTCAATGCAACCTGCCCAAATGCTATAGCGGCACCTACAGCCAAACCTTCACCAAAATTATGAAATCCTATTCCTACCGCAATCATCAAAGAAATTGCTAGTGGTTTTGAAATTTTGGAAAACTGTGATTTTTTGACTAAACTGTTTCCTATAGAAAATAGAATTAAGAATGATAATATGACTACAGTCATAATTAGTAATTGTCCATTAAAAATGTCTGAGAGGTGACTCTGAGAAATCTCTGATGCTTCTTCAATTGCATCAAAGGCTAAAAAGAGAAGTAATCCAACTGTAAAAGCAAGGAAAAATTTGTATTTTGAACTTCCAAGTTTTTGAATAAATGAAAACCATAAAAGTCCAATCATTATTGGTACTATGCCAATTAGAAATCCAATTAATGCTAGATAACCAATAAGTTCTGTATTTGCTTCTAGTTTAAGTGATGCTGCATCAACCGATTTTTCAAACCGTGTTCCATCATCAATTGTTAGACCAATATTATATGGCTGACCTTCATTCCAATCATAAGGAATTCTAACCAATGCTGTTTCAAATTTTGTTAGATGATTATCAGGTTCTATTGCTGCAGGTTGTATTCTGTCATTAACATCAGCTACTACAACATTAACATCAATAGGGCCAGTATTTCTAACTATTACTTGTATCTCGTTATCAACAAAATCAATTTGTTCTATATGAATCTCAGGTAAGACTATACCAAATTCAAGAAAACTTGTACCTGAACCCATCAAAAAAGCAATTACAATTGCTAAAAGTATTAATGGTCCAATTGCACTTAGTGCAATTTTATAATTTGAAAACTCTGTCATAATTAATTTTCATCACTGTAATTTTTTTCAGAATCTTTAGCTAAGAAAGAACCAACCCAGCCTTTTTCAGAAAATTCTGTGTTATGTGCATGAAACATGTAAAGCCCAGGATATTTGTATTCAAATTCAAGAATTTCTCTTTCACCTTGTGACATTGTTAGCATATCATTGAAACCCGATGGAACTGTATCAGTTCCTGCAGGAAAGTGATGGAAAAGTGTTCCATGCAGATGAAAATTATTTACTGGATCAAATTCTAAAATATTTACTACATATGCACGAATTAATTCATTTGTTGAAATTTCTACTGGATGATGTTGATAATAAAATGGAACTGTATTTGCACCATAAAAATTGTTTTCTCCATCAAAGTCTGTATCTAGTCCATTTAGAATGAATACTAATTCATCAGCAGGTACTCTTCCTTCTTTTGGATCTACTATGTATGCACCATAAAGTCCATGAGCAATATGCTCTTCAACAGGATGAACATGACAATGATATAGATGTAAGCCTACAGGTTCAGCAAGAAATTCATAAATGAACTTTCCACCAGGACCAACATTTTCAAAAACACCATCCATTTCTGCTTTATGAATACCATGAAAATGCATAGTATGGGATTTTGAACCTTCATTTGAGAAATGTACTCTAACAAGATCACCTTCTGTAGCACGAATTGTTGGACCTGGAACACTTCCATTAAAAGTCCAGACATTGTAATACACACCTGGTGAAACTTCCATCACCTGATCATCTCGTGCAGTAATAGTGAATTCTCGCAATACAGTACCATCTTCTAATTCAGAGACAGTTCCATAATCAAAGTCTCGTAAATAAGACGTTGGATCAAATTCTAATATCTCCCCAGTATATCCAATTGGATCAATTACATCACCTGTAGTTTGTATAGCAAGACCAGTATGTGTAAGAAATGTTTTTGGTTCTACTGCAGCATCACTTACTGCTGGAATAACAAAATATAATGTTGAAACTGAAACTACTACTAACAGTATCATAAACATTTTTTTTGATCGAGTATTTTGTTGCAATAAAATTCGGTTGATTCTTCAATATTTAAAAATTTAGCCTAGGCTAAATTTTTTAGCCACGACTAAATTTCATCTCATATGCAAAAAATAGACGATCATAGTTCTTTAAACAAATTTAACTCTGAGTTTTGATAACAGTTTATGACAAATAAGACAAAGTTTTTGGTAATTGCTGGTGCATTAATTGGAATTGGAGCAGCATTATTATTTTTTGGTTCTCAATCAATTACTGCAGATATAGTAATTGAAGAGGGACAGATAGATGAAACAAATTCAATTAAAATAGATGTGGTATTAGATCCAGAAATTAATGTTGAAGGAGTATTTGCTGTTCAAACATTAGACGAAAATGAAGGAAAAATTTTGGCTATAATCTTAGATCCTAATGATGTACAAATTGCTTCAGCTTCAATTAATGAAAGATCATTTGAGGAAATTTTTGAAATTTCCCAATTGGGAACATACACATTAATAATTAAAACACCAAGTAGTGAAACATTAAATGTTGTAGGAGGAATTGGGCATGTTCCTGACAGTTCATCATATTCTATTTCAATGGCTGGATTTTTCATACTCCTATTAGGTATGTTAGGCGTATTGATTATAGGAGTAATTTTAGTAAAAGAGAGAAAAAAGAAACTTAGTTAAGAAAACTATCCATTTTAGCAAGACCGTCTTCAACGTTTTTATAATTATGACCAGATTCCATTATATCAGATAGTTTTTCAGTATCAACAGAATAATTGAGATCATCTGATGTTCCATTTTGATTGACAAATTTGTGCTGTATGAGATATGATAATTTTTCCTGAAGTTCCTCTGGCATAATACCAAATTTTTCAGATAAAAAAGTACAATGTTTTGGTCCATCTTCCATTTCAGCCAAAATTTCAGATATTTCTGGATCAAACAAATTATCAATGATCTTTTTACTGTTCGAATCTGTATTCTCCATATGATAATGACAAATTTCAGATTTATAATACTATACCAGAATAATTGTTGAGAATACGCATAATTTCTCAGCATGGTTTTTAATGGGGTAACTAAGAATCTTGCTTACTTGAGTACACAATACGAAAATCTTATCAGAATACTGGGAAATGATATTCCTGGTGAAAAAAAAATGCTTGTTGGTCTTACACAGATTCGTGGAATTGGAATAATGTTTGCAAATGCAATTATAAGTCATTTAAAAATTGAACCAAATTCAAATATTGGTAATCTTAACTCTGATCAAGTCGAATCTATTGAAAAAATAATACAAGATCCTGAATCATTTAATTTCCCAATATGGTTTTTGAATCGCCGAAAAGATCCTGAAACTGGAAAAGATATGCATCTAGTTACATCAGATATTGCATTTAACGTTAGAAATGATATTGAAAGAGAAAAAAGTGTTTTTAGTTGGAGAGGTTATAGACACATGTTTGGATTAAAAGTTCGTGGTCAACGAACAAGATGTACTGGACGTAAAGGAGGAGCAGTAGGAGTTGCAAAAGGTGGAAGAATTTTACCAGCTAAAGGAGGAGCAGGTGCACCAGCAGCAGCAGTAGCAGCAGATGGAGATGCTGCACCAGCAGCAGATGGAGATGCTGCACCAGCAGCAGATGGAGCTACTGCACCAGCAGCAGAAAAGAAAGAAGCTCCAGCAGCAGAAAAGAAAGAATAGGTGATAATAATGGGAGATATTAAAAATTTTAGAAGAGTCTGGAAAAAACCAAAACGACCATTTAATTTTGATTTAAAGATGGAAGAACTGAAACTTTTAGGTACATTTGGATTAAAAACAAAGCGAGAATTATGGAAAGCTAGAACTGAATTATCACGTGTTAGAAATCAAGCTAGATCACTTTTGGCTTTAAGACAGGAAATTAGAGATAAAGAAGAGCCAATCTTAGTGAATTCTTTATCTAGAGTAGGATATGTAGAAACTAATGCAACGCTAGATGATGTTTTAAATCTTGAAATAAGTGATTTATTTTCACGTAGATTGCAAACTATAGTTCAGAAGAAATTCTATTTTAAAACTCCGTATCAAGCTAGACAAGCAGTTTCACATGGACATGTATTAATTGGAGATAGAATTGTGAACATACCATCATATGTTGTAAAAGTTGATGAAGAATCTACAATAAAACTTACTCCAGAATCAATCTTTAACGAAATTCTATCAAAACCAGAATCTGACTTGGGTAGTCCTGAAACTGAGAATTTAGAAATTCCAACTGAATCTACTAGTGAAGTAAAAGAAGAAGAAAAAGTTAGTACTGAATCTACTAGTGAAGTAAAAGAAGAAGAAAAAGTTAGTACTGAATCTACTAGTGAAGTAAAAGAAGAAGAAAAAGTTAGTACTGAATCTACTAGTGAAGTAAAAGAAGAAGAAAAAGTTAGTACTGAATCTACTAGTGAAGTAAAAGAAGAAGAAAAAGTTAGTACTGAATCTACTAGTGAAGTAAAAGAAGAAGAAAAAGTTAGTACTGAATCTACTAGTGAAGTAAAAGAAGAAGAAAAAGTTAGTACTGAATCTACTAGTGAAGTAAAAGAAGAAGAAAAAGTTAGTACTGAATAATCATTTATCTACTTTTGAAATTAGAAACTCTCTGATACTCTTTTTCAATTAATTCTAATAGTTTTTGAGAAGTAATTTTTGTTTTCAGTAAAGCTGCAATCATACATCCTCCAGCTCCAGCACCTTCTTTAACAAACCCTTCAGAGTATGACCTTAATCCAGCAAAATTTGAACTATTTAGAAGAGGATCAACTGATAAAACAGGTATATCGTCTATTTGCTTTACAGTTTCTAAAAATTTAGCATCGATATCATCAATAATATAAGAAGTACAACCAATAGCAACATTCTGTTTTTTATATCCAATTTTTTTTGCAAATGCAAGAACTGCGGTCATTTGTGTTCCACCTGCCAAAATCACATGTGTAATTTTTGATGATTCAGATAATATTCCAGCAATAACTGGAATCATTGGATCGCCAAGTTCAGAAATAATTTTGTTCGGATCATCTGATGTTAATCGTTTTAGAGCGCTAGAGACTGTTTGGTTCTTTATTTCAATTGGATTATTTGGCATGCTTGAACTTACACTTGTGTCAATACCAAAACCTTTGAGGACAGCTAATGCAGTAGTAGTGCCGCCTGGTATACTTTCACCAATAACAAGACAATCATTTGGTTTTGAAATGGATTTGCCAATCACTCTTCCAAATTCTACTGCTTCAATCACTTTTTCTGGTGTTAATGCAGTAGATTCTGAAATATTTTTTCCATAATCTAGCTGTGAATCAAAATATGATACGTCTGGATGAATTTTACTGCCTGCGTTTATTACAAAATGAGGTATTTTTGCTATATCAAGTGACGCTTTAGTTAATAGCGCTGGTGTTGGTTTCCCGTCTGGTGACATAGGAATAGAATCTATGCATTTACAGAATCCATGTCTAAGAAATTCTGCATCAGCAGGAGATGTAAATTTTAAGAATTCTTTATCTGCTCCAGCAATAGTAATTCCAGGTATTTCAGACGTCTCAGTATAAGAAATTACAAGGCAGAAAGTAAATTGACTTTTTTCTAATGAGTTAGTAAATTCCTTAGCGCTTTCAATATTTCCATGACTGGATATTTCCAATTTATCCACCCATTCTCATAACAAATTCTTCTTCAGAAATTGGCTGTATTACGGGATTTGTGTTTTTTTCATTAGCAATAGTAGAAGTTGGATCTAAACCATAATCATGACCTGGATACATTACTAGTTTTTCATCTAATTTTGCAATTACATCAAATAGACTATGGTAAAGTTCCCTTGAATTTCCACCAGGAAGATCAACTCTTCCACAGTTTCCCACAAAAAGTGTGTCACCAGAGAAAATTTTACCATCACCAACTAGACAAATACTGTCTTTTGAATGACCAGGTGTATGATATACCAAAAATTCAGAGCAACCAAACTTGATTGAATCTCCATCTTTGACGGTCATATCATTTTGTAAAGTTGATGCTTCATGTTGTACAATTTTAGTGCTAATTTCAGCAGCTAATTCCTCATTTCCTCGTGTATGATCATGATGCCCATGAGTATTGACAATATACTTTGGGTTTAGATTTTGCTCATTGATTATTTGAATTATTTTATCCAAATCCCATGATGGATCAATTACTATACACTCTTGAGTAGATTCATCCTCAACAATATACGAAAAGTTCTGCATTGGACCTACTGAAATTTGATAAACTTTCATAGAATACCATCTTCTGCCTCTGGAGGTATTCCAATTTTTTCAACAAATACTTCACCTGTAAGATCTTTTCTTTTAGGAATTCCTTGTTTCATTTTGTGAAATGTTACAGTCATGTCACATTTAGTATAAACATTGGCAGTTTCGCCTGTCTGAGGATCTAATCCAGATGGTACATCAACTGCAAGCTTGAAACAATCAGCCTCATTGATGTAAATTATTGCTGATGAATATGGTTCTCTTATCTCTCCTGTTATTCCAGTACCCAGAATACTATCAATTATGACATCAGGTTTAAAATTATCATTAATCGAACTAGCACAGTCTACAGATTTCATTTTTTCTAAGATTGACCAATTCCATTTGCTCTCTTCAGTTTTAATTTTTTCAGGCATACCAAGTAGGATTACCATAACGTTTGCATTATGACCTGAAAGATGTCTTGCCATCACCATGCCATCACCACCATTATTTCCCATACCAACAAAAATCGCAATATTTTTTCCTTCTACACTTCCAAATTTTTCTATCAAACGTCTTACTGCTGCAGCGCCAGCATTTTCCATCATGAATTTTTTCAAGAAACCCATGTCATGACCTTTATTTTCAATCTTATACATATCATCTACACTAATTTCCATATTGTTAGAAAAATTCAAATTCAAATAAGAGCTTTTGCAAACCCCTTTAACTAAGAATACTAGAAAAATAGCCGATGGGATTAAAAAATGTCAAAACATCGTTGCCAATAATTTCTAAAGAATTAGAACGAACAAATTCATCACGGGAATTTTTAATTAAAAACAATCGTGAAGTAATCATAAATTGTAGTCAGGCAATTATTGCGATTCACAAAAACGATCTAAATTCAGCAAAACTGAAAATAAAAAAAGCAAAAATGCTTCTTGCAAAATTAAAACAAAAGACAACATGTGGTCTTGATAGATATCTTCTAACTCCAGAACAGGAATTAGTAGAAGCAATTGCATTACTATCAATTATTGAAGGAAAACAAATTCCAACTTACAAATCAATCAAAGTTTCAGGTGAATCATACATACTTGGATTGCTTGATTGTATTGGGGAATTGAAAAGGCAGATAATCGATCAGATAAGAATTGGAAATTCAAAGAATGCAGAAAATTTGTTTGAGATAATGGAGAATTTGTATTTGATGTTATACCCATTTGCAACATATGATAAAATTGTTAAAGAATCTAGAAGAAAATTAGATGTTAACCGGATTTTAGTTGAGGAAACAAGATTGGTTCTTACAGAAGAGATCAGAAGACAAGAATTTATTAAAAATATACAAAATAATTCTAAAAATAATTAATGCGGATAGTGGGATTCGAACCCACGAACTCCTAAGAGACTAACCCCTCAAGCTAGCGCCTTTGACCAGGCTGGGCGATATCCGCATACTAAAATCCTTGTAGGGTTTTTATAATCCTTGATTGTTTTTTTCAAGTGTGTTAGTACCTGTAAGATGTTTTACTTGTGGAAAATTAATTGCCGATAAGTATGAAGATTATCAAAATAAAATAAAGGCAGGAGAAGAAGCAAACAAAGTTCTTGACGAACTTGGAATGGAGAGATACTGTTGCAGAAGAATGCTATTAACTACAGTTGAAACTATCCAGCAAGTTATTCCATTCTATGAAGCAATGCACAAACGAAACCAAGAAGTGCAAAGCGAGTTAGAATAATTTGCCAGAAATTACATCATTAACAGGAAGAATTCTCTATAACAGTCGTGGAACAAAAACTATTGAAATTGATATTATTACTGATAATAAATTCCTAGGTAGAGTTTGTGCTCCATCAGGTGCAAGTGTAGGAAAATATGAAGCAGTAAGTTTTCCTGATGGTAAACCTGAACAAAGCTTAGCAATCATAAATGAAAATAATAAAAAATTTATTGGTTGCGATGCATCTGATCTAAAACTAATTCATGATACAATAAAATCAATTGACACATCAGAAAATTATTCAGAAATTGGTGGTGCATGTGCATTTGCAATAACTATAGCAGCGGCGGAATCTACTGCAAAAGCATTAGATATACCACTATACAAAATGATTAATAAAAATGACGAACTAAAATTTCCATTTCCTATAGGTAACATACTTGGTGGTGGTGCACATGCAGGTCCTGGAACACCAGATATTCAAGAAATTTTGGTTGCTTCAATAGGTGCAAAAACTGTTCGAGAAGCAATTGATATGAATTTACAAGTTCATAAGGAACTAAGAAAATTAATTCAGAAAGAGGATCCATATTTTACAAATGGCAGAGGTGATGAAGGAGGTTGGGCTCCAAAGTTTGATAATGAAAAAGCCTTAGAAATATCTACTAAAGCAATTGAAAATCTAGGATTTACACTTGGAAAAGAAATTGCGTTAGGAGTTGATTTTGCATCATCAACACAATGGAATGAGGATAAGGGAAAATATATCTATGATAGAGCAGGATTTGAAAATGACCCAGGTGAACAAATTGAATTTGCTGCAAAAATTATTGAGAAATACAAACTAATCTATGCAGAAGATGCAGTGCATGAAGAGGCATTTGAAGATATGGCATTATTGACCAAAAAATTTCCAGACAGAATGATTACAGGTGATGATCTTACAGTAACAAATGCAAAAATATTGAAAAAAGCAATTGAACAAAATTCATGTAATGCTGCAATTCTCAAAGTCAATCAAGCAGGCAGTCTTTTTGATGCATTAGAATTTTCAAAAATGGCTAATGCAAATAATATAAAACTAATTACATCCCATCGCTCAGGTGAATCAACAGATTCACATATTTCTCATATTGGAATAGCAACAAAGTCAAAATTACTTAAAGTTGGTGTTGTTGGAGGTGAAAGAGTTGCTAAATTGAATGAATTAGTTAGACTTTCAGAGCATGATTTAATACGTGGCATGATAGAGTTTTAAAAACACGATGAGCGAACAAACCGAAATGTCAGCTATAAAGAAGAAAGTTCTATCAACTGGAATAAGAGTTGGAACAGATGTAAAGACCAAATTTATGCGTCAATATATCACAGAATCTAGTCCTGAAGGATTATACATGTTGGATGTTGATATCACACTTAGTAGAATTAAGACAGCTGCAAAATTCATTAGTCGTAAAGACATAAAACGTGTTATAGTTTGTTCCGGAAGAGAATATGCAAGTACACCAATTGAAAAATTCTGTGAATGTACTGGAGCACCAATGATGCTTCGAAGATTCATGCCAGGTACTTTAACAAATCCGTCATTACCATTTTACACTGAACCACATCTATTGATAATTTCTGATCCTCAAGTAGATTCACAAGCAGTTACTGAAGCCACAAATGCAGGAGTGCCAGTAATTGGTATAGCAAACACAGATAATCTGACATCAAAATTAGATTTAGTAATTCCTGCAAATAACAGAGGAAGAAAAGCTCTTGCAACAGTGTATTGGCTTCTTGCCCGCGAGATTTTAATTCAAAAAGGTGAACTTACAGAAGACCAAGATATGAAATATGAGATTGATGATTTTGAGACAAAAATCAAAGATATTGAGGAAGACGAAGATGATGACTTTCAGAAGAAGAATTATACAAGTAGATTTTAAAATAATTATTTGACTTCAAAAGCATCAGCACCAGGTAAGATAATTCTGTTTGGAGAACATTTCGTAGTTCATGGTGTAAAGGCAGTATTAGGTGCTATAAACAAAAGAGTGACAGTCATTTCAAAAAAAAATGAAACTCAGAATATTTTT
>JACLAC010016324.1_pt1 | contig 13480 bp, 7 predicted proteins | sample 8027881 | NCBI WGS metagenome assembly JACLAC01 (sample SAMN15725517, study PRJNA655200) | protist metagenome | isolation source: fluorescence activated cell sorting (FACS) single amplified genomes of... | place: Spain: Blaines Bay Microbial Observatory, Mediterranean Sea | collected 2016-01-19 | reverse complement strand
TTTCGATATAGAATTTTAGTAGAACATCAATGTTTCTATCTTAATCTGATATCCAATATATATTTTGACAGACTCCATTGATTCGGATTGAGAGTTTACGAGACTTACTTTCCGTTTGATACAACTTTGGCTGGTGCAACAACTATCAACGCGGCTGTGTACACGTTCCCACAGAGTTACTGTCTCCGTCGCACCCACATGAGTGGCGGTGAACCGGAGTTGAAAAAGGTCAAGCTCTCCCATGATAATGTAATCAATGAGCCTGGGGAAGGTGGAGTCGGTGTCTATCACCAACCGAAAGGGGTATCGATTTCACACGTAGATAAGTCGCACAATTTGCGACTTTCAAAATGTTGCCTGCACGTTTCTGGCATGACAAATGGGTACAGTTCGGCGCGCTGTTCCCATGGTGTTTCGATGGTTTCAAGCGGCACCTGGTATTGTGAGTATAAGATAACGGGCTGCGATTTAAACGTCAAGCCGGAAGGTGGGGGTGCTCACGTACGAGTGGGCTGGGCAACTTCGAGTGCCGAGCTTGAGGCCCCAGTGGGGTTCGATATGCACGGGTTCGGATACTGCAATGTTGATGGATCTAAAATTACAAAAGGCGTAAAAACTGCGTACGGAGATCCGTACAGTTCTGGGGACGTGATTGGAATGTGCGTAAAATGTCACAAACAGGGATGCTGGTATGAGATACAATTTTTCAAAAACGGTGTGGACCAGGGGGTAGCGTTTGTAATTACAGAGGCAACGAAAGATGAATATTTCCCAATCGTATCCTTGTACTACACGGGGAAAGTTACTTTCCAGCCAGGGCCTGCCTTTCAGTTCCCGATCGAGGCAACTCCGCTGTGCAGCAAGTCGATCGAGGATGAACATTTTTACCGCAGTATACACAATGAATACGGGCGCTGCGATGCCTTGCTGTTTAATTTTAACGGGACAATAGTAGATAACATGGAGTTTCACTTCGAGGCATACCGTAGCATTTCCAAGTTATTAGATTTATCGTTCTCCAGGAAGGACGTGTACGACATGGCCAATCTAGACCCAATGATTACACTGAGGTGTCTCTGTGCGCGGAAGGGACATTTGCAGGGGATGGGGAAAGACGAACTGCGAGAACTTCTAGAAAAGGCAGCGAGGGAGAAAATGGACTGGTACTACAAACATAGTGAGGAAAAGATCAGAGATTTTCAGTGCACAACGAAACTAGTTAAACATGCCAAACGGGCCGGGAACATAAAGCTCGCGGTTGTCGCGATCGAAGGGCGAAAGCACGTGATCAAGGTTCTAAAGAAGTTGAAGCTTCATAAATTCTTCGATATTGTCGTGGCCCAAGAGGACTTTTCCCTTTCCCAGGCGGACATAGAAATGTACAAAATAACAGCAAAGCATTTGGGAGTCCCGCCAGAACGATGCCAAGTCTACGATCATTCCCTTCTATCGTTTGAAACAATCAGAAAAGCTAAAATGCACCCTGTCGATATTAAAAAGAGCGAGGGTTATGCATCGGAGTACTGTTGTTTGGGGTCCTCCTCTTCAAAAGAATAATTCTTCTTATACTCTTTTAATAAAAACAAGAAAATTGGCTGTTATTTTATAGAGAGTAATTCAAAACAAAAAAAATTATATATATCACCATAGAGTATGGCTTATGTTTTTTAATATATTCTAATAATATTAATTAATACTAAACATTTTATTTTATAAAAATTCTTAATAAAATAAGACACTTTGAGTAAAACTTACTCTTTTAAGAACTTTATAGTAGACGACGGAAGTGCAACCTATATACTCTACGTCGGCATTTCCCTGTCTACGATTACGGAAGGCTTCTCCCAAGTGGACTGCCCATCGGTCAAATTGTAATAATATGGCAGTCCTGACTCAGCGTCCATCATTTCTACCCACCGATCACCCCCTTCCCCGTTCGAGACACCATTGTCATTTGCCAGTCCATTCCTACCTGTCCCACGGGGGGCAATGCGCGGAGTGTCCATCCGGAACCATTTGCTAGGAGATCCTTCGGCACTGACATGAATCAGGTTCCTGTCTACATTCTTGGACACAATCACACCTTCGGTCCACTGCCCATTTCGCTGCACATCCACCCTTGACCCTTCCCTGAGATTTAACAGCCACTGCGTGCCATCTTGCCCGGACTGTTCAGCGGCTAATGATTTTAATTCTTCCATATTTGTTAACAAATCGTTGACTGCCTGGTCAACGTTACCTTTACAGCGCTCAGCGGCAACTGCAGCGACGTCACGGTCAAACCCCATGGAGTCTGACAAAAATTTGACTATTCTTTCCTCTGGCGATTCACTGGTTTCTTCATTTCCCCCGCGCTGATGATTTGGCGCCGATGGTGCCCCAGCCATGCTGGCGGCACTCTCTGCTTCTACAGGGTGCGCGTTGCGGTCAAGAGACTGGGCGCGCTCTGGAGTCTCCAACCTGGTCTTACTGGATACCTGACTCTGCACCACCGACCCCACTGCCTGAACCGGGCGCGAAGATTTTGTCCGAGTGCTGACATACGAGTCAAAATACGCCAGTAGCTTCTTGTCTTCTTCCAACGTGAGCTCTAATTTTCTAAAATCAACGCCATGATTCGGACCCCCCATCGCCGGAACTTTACGGGAGGCAACCAAGGGCGACATGTTCCCAGGTGCCCGACGACTAACTTTACCGACGATTGGCGTGTGATTTGCCATGTTCCTTTTCCCTCGCTTCCAATCACAGTGAACACTCGTAACTATATGTATACCTTAAATAAGAAAACAGTTGCTTTACTTTCCATTCGTATATTAAATCTTGTGTTTACATTCATGAAATACACTCATCACTTCCCGACGGAACATAAACCCATGGTGGTGTTGTTCAACAGACGACACAGACGACCTCTCCCCTCTCCCCTCTCCTTCAGGTTCGATCGAAAAGTAGATAAATATTACATTATCACACCATTACAATACATTGAATAATGTTGAAATATATTGGAGGAAAAGGGTGGAAGAGGAGGAGGACGGAGGCAGGAGGAAGAAAAAAAAAAAAAAAAAAAAAGAAGAAATTAAAAACACCGTGGCGGCGCGGCGGTGTAAACTCTGCTGTAAATATTTTTTGCTTTTGGTAGTTGTGGTGGTGAAGAAGGTTGATATTTATGAAATATATGATAAAAAATTGAATAATGTCTTCTTCAGCGGGTATGGTTTCATTGGAATAAAAAATAATAAATGGAAGCAGGAATATGCATCGTGGTTTGGTATACATTTCCCTGAATTCACGCACGGGTAGACGCGCCAGCGTAACAATGAAACTTTATGGTGCGGTTGTTTGGACCCTTTTGGTTGTGGTTTACGGGGTAAAAACAATGGCCTCTTTTGAGCCACGGTCGTATGATGCCAACAACAGAGTTCATGATCATGCGGCCGCAGGGGCTCATTTTGATAGGTTGGGGGACTATAACAACGCGATACGGGCATTTATGGCTAATACAGTGAAGGTGGATACGGCGGCGTCTTGGAACGACCTGGGCGTGGCGTACATGCACGCCCAACAGTTAGACAACGCTCTGCGCGCCTTTGAGAGGGCGTTGTGGTTAAACCCTGACAACGAAAAGGCGTACGACAATAGACATATATTGGAGGAAAAATTGGGCAATGTAAATAAATCTGGTTCTGCCCGTCGAAAGCAATATTTCGCAGACCAGATGGAAATTTCCGATCGAATCGGAACCGAAGCCCCACGGTACATCGAGCAACGGAAAACGCTGAGGAGCCAGTCGGCGTTCTTGGATTTCATTGGTTCCAAAGAGTTTGAAGAAAATTACTTCGAACGTTGGCCCCTCTTTGTTCGTGGGGTGCCCAATATGTTTCAATGGACATTTTCGACGAATAGACTAGTCAGTGATTGGTACAGGGTCGGGAACGGGGGGTATAAGTCTCCATACCGTAATGTAAATTTTTTAAAAGGTAGCTTGGCAAAACGAAATGGTGACCCCACTCTGCCCCAAGGCTTTGCGCTGGGGAGTGGCCTTTTAGATGCGCTGCGGCAAAATTATTCCATTCAGCTGCTGCATGCAGAGCACTGGGTTCGATCGCTTGCAAGATTTTGCACCGCGATAATGGAGCATTCCAGGTCTATTAGTTCCGTGAACGTTTACGTTACCCCCCCGGGGATGAGGGTAGCGACGCCGCCGCACATCGATTTTACAGGCAGCTGGATGGTACAATTGTCTGGTCGCAAACGGTGGCGATTGTGGAGAAAGGAGCAGTTTTTCTTGCCCGTAAAAAAGCGTCACATCATTGGCAGGGACGAAGGAGATGCAATCGACGAGGCAAAGCTTGGGGAACCGTATTTGGAAGCGGTCTTAGAGCCCGGGGACAGCCTATGGGTCCCGCGAGGTTGCATTCACAGCACCTCGACGTATTTTCCGGGCGAGGAAGCCCCGAAGGGTGTCCAAGCCCTTCTGAAAGCAACCTCGATGCATTTAACAACCCACGTGGCACGGCTGCACGACTTTGGGGGCAGGGAGCAGATAATTCCGATGGGGTTGGGGGGGTTTCAAAATCCACTTTTTGAGAGCCGCTGGGAAAACGCTTTGAACACGTTGTACGAATCCAACGTTGAGTTTCGCCGCGGTCTAAACTTTAGAGACTCGTCGTGGAAGGAAAACTTAAAGTCAAAGATGCATGCTCTGGTAGATGAAATGATGGATTCTACCGATTATTTGGAACAGCTGGAGCGGCAAAGCACACTGTCGGTAGATCGAAGAATGAAAATTGTGAGGGAGCGTGTCTTCCTTGACGAGAATGAGATTAAGATAGCGGGGAGCGTCCCGTCCGATACGTTGGGGGACAATATGGTCTTGGCTCGAAAGAAATCCGGCCAGTCCCTTCCAACCGTACTCGATTACAGCGTCGACCCGTTTGCACCGAGCACGGAGGAAGGGCGTCTGTGGGACCTGTTCGGTTTGCCCTCTAGCTGCCCTGGAAAATGGGCCAAGCATCAGCGCCCAAAGGAAACCAACAACAACTACGCAACGATACCGATACCTTTTGTCGGAATACACGAGGTCTCCCCAAGCCTGTACGGAAAGGGTGCCCCCATCGAATTCGAAAACGGACCAGGATTAAAGTTTACATGCGTGTTTACCAAGTCCCCAGGAGGCTGTGTCCAGGTGAGAGATCGGACGGGCGATGCGGCAGCGGGAACGGCGGTCGTAGCACTGCAGTATAAACGCATCAAACATTTGGGAAGCATCCTGAATGATTTGAGAGTTCAGACGGCACCAGTAGATTTGTTTATCATGAATAACAACGTCGCTTACAAATCCAGGTGCCGGATTGAGTATGAAGTTCAGAAATTCCTTCGAAAGGTTTTCAAAAAGAATCTGTCTCACTCCTTCAACTCTATCTGGGTCCACCACAGTCCTGTAAATATTGGTCCAAAACTCTCATATATTGGGGCGACAGCAATTGCTGGCAACTTTAATCAAATTATATTTTTGGACGATGATGTGGCATCGCCGGCGAACATGATTGAAAGCATGGCGCGTGAGAGCGATATGTTCCCTGGGGATGTATTTTCAACGTGGGCGTTAAAGTTCCTCAACTTGGAATCGTATTGGGACCGTACCGGATCGGTCACTCATGAGGAAGTTACGTACTGTGGCAGTGCCCAAATGGCAGTCCCTGCATCAATGTTTCGACCCCCATTCTCGCTGGAGCACTTCTTCAACTATTTTCCGCCGCGATTTAGGACTATACCGGACCTGTGGTTCAATGTCTATGCAACAGACTTTCTAGGATCCAAACTTCGTCGGTCGTCTTTGCCAGAGCACTCCAGCCTTGACATCGTAAACAGAAAGGTGGCATTATCAACGAAAGAAGGAATGAGAGATCTGAAGACTGAATTCTTACAATTTATTACCACACAATCCGACAACAGTACATTGCAGCGCTACTTTCAAAATATACACATTTAAAAAGAAAGAACGACAGAGCAAGTGAAGTGGTTGGTATGACAATCAATCACATCCAACGCGAAGAGAAAAAGTGAAAAGAAGAAGGGAGAGGAGGAAGGACCTTGGTATTTTAATTAGTATTTGTATGAATTATATGCAATTATAATATTACAACTTACAACAGAGACTAGATTACCGGTGCCTGGTATTAAGTAATACAGGTACACCAAGCATACAGGACAGAGGCTTGCCTCTTTCCGGTAGGCGTGCTACCTGTAGAAAGGCCTTTCCAAAAGGGAGGAAGGCACGAGCGTTTAGTGGTAGACCTGGAGAATAAAAAGAGGGGGGAGGCCCTCCCTTAGTTGCTATCAGGGAACCACAGCTAGTGTACAATAGCTTATTCGTTATCTCAGTTGAGACGAATTAAACATTACGTACGAACGCCTTGTTCCTCAGGCAACTTGGTCCCTTGAGAACGACAACGTATAAATTTGCTTAATGCTCTTTAACCTTTTCCTTATGCTTTTTTTTTTTCACGACCATTACCCACGATTTTGCGAGTGATAATGATTATTAGTATTACCCCGGCATTTTGTGAGCGATTCAACTCCGGTGATTTTATGAATGAACGAACGGTATTTTGTTGATTTAGCACAAAAGGGGTGATAGTTAGCCAAAAGGGTGATAGTTAACCCCCTTTTTTTATTTCATTTAAAAAAACAGAAAAATATTTTTCGATTTTGTAACGAAGTCGAAAAAACTATCACCACTATCACCACTATCACCCCTTTTTTTTATTTGAATAAAGTAATAAAATTATTTAAGATGATAAATGGTAAGAAAATATATAAGAAGTATTAAAATAAAAAATATTGAAAAAGGGTGATAGTTATCAAAAGGGGTGATAGTTCAATCAAAATATTCATCGATTATTCAAAAAACACTCAATTTTCACTCAATTTTCGTTCAATTTTCACTCATTTTTTCGCCCAATTTTAAAATATTCGGGTGTTTTTCCACCCAATTTATTTTTTTCGACCCTTTTTTACCCCAATTTTTTTTGTTTTTGGCCCTTTTTTACCCCAATTTTTCTGTTTTCGACCTTTTTTGATGGGGTGTAAATGCGTGGCGGAGGGTCCGCTGTGGGTGTGAAATAGCATCTATATCTGCGTTAATGCTATGGCTCTTTCTTCCCGTTCATTTCCTCTGATAGTTTTCTTTATGTTCAAGCATATTTTGCCACAGAGAAATACCAAAATAAATTTGAAAATATATAGAAAACCTCCCATGAAAAGGGATAAACCGGTATATTCAAATATGGCAATAACATTACTTTCACCAGGGTACTCTTTTGTAATCAACTTTGCAAGTCTTTGAGTGGCTGTTTCTTCTTGGGAACTCCCCAATATTTCAGCTAAATCAATCGTCGTGTTTGTACCATTTATGCCATAATCTACACTAGAGGCTACGACGAGCGAATACGTGCCCTTCAACAACAACTCTTGTTTTAAGTCATGCGTAATTAACTCCGATATCAACGTACAAGTTACCGCACATAAAAACACAATATCTAAGGTATTGTTCACTCCAAATGCTTCTCTTGAACATTTCTTGTCACGTTTAACATTTGCCTTTGCCCGTCCTACGCGTTGCACCTTTTCAAATTCTTTATCTGTCAAATATGGTTGGTAACATGCAATAACAAATATGAAAATCACGTTAAGAACCACCAACAGTATCAATGATGTGTTAGTAGATTCATCTGAAAACAATACTATCAAAGCAATACTAATCTTTTGCAGCAATACAATGTATTCATAATTGACACATTTCTTATGGTATTTATCATAAAACCATCCATACCGTTGTCGATTGTCACAATATTCACAATCATAACACGGTTTGTTAATCCGTTTAATGACTGTAGGTCCTGGGGCTAGGTAAAAATTCCACAGCGCAAAACATGTTTTATCGTCTTCGTCCGCCATGCCCCAAGCTCGTAATACAGTCACTCGGTTGTTGTAAATACAGAGGCAGTTGCGGTTGTGTTTTAAAACGTTAAGCCAATTTAAAACAAGAGTAGGAAAAACTATAGGAAGACTAACAAAAAATAAGAGTGTTGGTTTAAATTTCTTCCCATATGACTTCTTCACCATTTGGACATATTGTGCTTTGTAGAAATTTGGACACATGTACGGATCTTCCCATTCTGGCATTTTTCTTCTACAAGAATGCGGCAGAATGGGACAACCATAATATGTCTTTATTTCATATTCGTCAAGATTTTCTCCTATTTTACAGTCAAATGCATGAACTATTGAAACTAGAATACATCCCATTGACACCACGATGGCCGGAAAAGACCATGAATAACCGTCAGCAGCTATTTTAGAGTCTTCGTAGAGATGGTCAGTGAACAGCGAATACAAAAAAATTATTACCAGATAAATAGGGGTAAAAACAAACAGAAGTTGAAAGCCGCCCAGATGCATTTGTCCACCAACGGCATTTCTTCCGCGTTTTCTCATTCCCCAACAATATGACACTAACCCTAACCCTATCATGTGTACGACGATAAACAGCGCCCAACTAACTTCGTATTCGCCACCGTGACCAATTGGTTCAACCTTCATAAAAAAAAGAAAAAACCTCTCAACACAACGATACGAGAAATCCATCTTCAACAATTTGTGTTGCTCTGTGCAAGCAAACGCAGTCATTGCTTGATAAAAGTGTATGCTAAATAAAGTAGTTATCCACAAGAACGATGCAATGCCAATTAGTCGATTGCGAAAATTTCTGGAGTCAAATTTTTTACCTGAGAGGCACTTGCTTAAATAAAACCAACAATAAAAGAAACCAACAAAAATAAATGGCAAGTACATTTTTACAAGATGCTTGTTCTTCGTTGATAAATCCCAGTCGCATTGAGGAGATGAAATAAAATCACTCAAATCAAATGTAAATAAGCTCAAAAAGGATTGTATGGCATTGCGTATTTCAGGCGGTAAATGTATGAATGATATTTTTGGAAGTGTAAAGCTAAATACCAAACAATGTTTTGCTACTATGGAAGCCGTTGTTTGAATTGACGCTTGAATACGAGTTGACCTAATGACCGACTTTTGAATTCCGCGTTGAATTTTACGTATAGTTTTTTGACGCTTTGGTTTATCTTTATCGTCATCCTCATCGTCACTGTCCATGTCCTCTTCCTCTGGAAAATCTTCCTTCAACAATCTATACACGATATAAGCACAAACGACTAGAACGAGAAATGCAAGTATCCATTGACCATAAGATGATTTCGGGCAATGAACACATGCATCTCCATTAAGACTGTAAAACTTTTTCGCACATGTGCCACAGCCTAAACCTCCATGATTCTCTGCACAATATTTTCCGCCTAAACAATATTTTGGTTTTGAGCAACGAATACAAACCATTTTTTCATCATTAGTTACACTGGTCATATACGTTGTCGGGCCACAACATGCCGCAGCACCTTCAGTTGGGTTCACAGGGCAATACTTGCAATCGCCTCCTAGTCCTTGCTGATCATTAAATGTGTATTTTGGACAATTGATACATGACGTTACACTCGTCTGGTTTTGTAATTTCTGATATTCCCCTCTGTGACAAAGTTTACATTCTTTTTCGCCACTTGAAGGTTGATATTTTCCTGGTTCACAGCCCTTACAAGTGGAAAGACCTGGAACATTACTATATTTGCCTTTTTCGCATTTCAAACATGTAGCATTTATTCCGCCGCTTGAAGACCGTCCGATTGGGCAGGGTTGACAAGTATATTTTGAACAGACACAATTGCACTTAAAGCTACTAAAAAGTGTTTTCCAAACTGTCCTCTTGCATTTACCATGACGACCGCGAGCGCAATTGGACTGGCTGCCAGTTGCCACAGAACCCTTTGCTCCACAATTTTTTTTTTGTGCAATCGCGTTTCCGGGATGAAACCAGTACCCCTGAAAATGTCCCTCAACCAGTACACATCCTGTTACAGAACAGGGTGTGTTCTCCCTGTTCTGTTCTTTGACGAATCTGGATTTACCTAACCACTCAGTGGAATACAAGTTAGCTGCAGTTCTACATTCACTTTCTGTTTTTATTGGCAAATCACAATCACCTTCAGAACGAACATCATAATAAACACCATAACCAGGCTGACAAGTGACTGGGGCTGGCAACCCATCACAACTAATAATGGTAGTTATGGCAGCAGTGAACAAAATACAAATTACCTTTTGCAACATTATCTTCCCGACTATTTAAGCGTATTATTATTGTTTAGGCAACAAACAAAACACTATCGCGCAATGATGGTCGTGTTACAGTCGGAATATCTCCTACGTATGTTGGTCGTAACTTTTGGGTGGACGACAACTCAACTGTTTTTTCAATATCGATACCAAAGAAAAAAAGCAAACGATACCAAATTGATTTTTAACGAGACCTTTTGAGTCTATGACAACGAACGTAGAACTTTGTATCGATAAACAGCCTTCTTTTTATGTGAGCCAGCTTTTCTCTACAGTTGTTCACGCTTCACAAACCTTACCTGAATACGATTCCCAACTGCGCGCAGGTCTTGCAGGTTTGCACAAAACAAAGTTGTTCAACGAAACAATAAACAATACCAACGAATACTGCACCGAATCTATATTTTATGCTATATTGCAATCAATATATCTCGTTTCAATCAATCTTGCCTGCTTTGTAAACGTTCCGTTAGATATTCAGCACACCGCTTCAACAAGGGCAGTTCAAAAGAGTTCAGCGGCTGAGACACAAGAAAAAAAAGCCCCAAGTGACGATCGTAACTCGTTCAGCAGGTATCTTACTCGGTAAAGAATATTTTCAACCGGGGCGAGAGTAAGCACGCGAGGGTAAATTTACAGTCGAATAGACGAATGTTGCGGGTGTTTCAGCGTTTATTTCAAACCGTCGAACACAGCAGGTAAAACAAAAAACTAATCCCTTTTATACACACCAACCTCCCCCATTTTTTCCTCAACTTGGAAGGAATGACTCGACTCTTCTTTTCTTCTTTCCTCATCCAATGGTATTCCCATCTACGCTAGTATCCTCCGCCGTATAGGAAAGATTCCATACTTGTTTGGGGATTTGGAATACCTGGGAGAAGGGCATTTAAATAGATAACAGGTGCAATTTTTTTGAATAGGTTGCGTAGTTATAATAATAAAATGGTATTCTTCCAATAGATTCTCTTACTATTGTCAAGAATGTTATTAATTCATTGGGCTTGCTGTAATATGACGAAGCAGGTCTTATAAAATAGAATTAGTAAATGAAATCCATTGAAGAAAAAGACTAACGCAACTATAGGGAATTCTATAGTAATAATAAATTCTATAATTTCGATAATATTGTAGTATAATAAATACCGGTAATTATTGGCACTTTCTATAATTGTAGGTCTTATAAAATAGAATTATTAGTAAAATAAAATTTCTATGTATTTTTGCATTGTGCAGCGGCGATCTGCATGTTCGGCAAGACCAGAAAAACCAACGCCAGGACCCGGTAAAGAATCGGGAGGCTACTTGGGCACAACTTTCGTTAATTTTGCTTTTGCTTTTTCAATCTGATCGTGATGTTTCTCTTCAAACTCAGTCCATGTTTCATAAAATCCATATGCAGTTACACCTGCCAATATAATACACGCAAGCCATTCAAACACTTGTGCGACCGCGTTGTCGCTTTCAAAGTACTTAGCCATGTCATTTGTTGTAATTGCATTTCTAGATTGCAATCTTTTTATCTCGGTTGCATTTGTTGTGTTTGTACCTGGTATAGTATACAACTCTGTGGCCGCTGCGTCTTCGTGCATTTTTTCAATTGCACTAACGATGTTATAATTCATTATTCCGGCAACGTAAAAGCACATTTCTCCAAGTGTTCCGAAAATGTCTAACAAATTATGGGGACCATATAGTCTATCATCATCATCAAAATCTTTGTATGGGCGAGTTGCATGAAGTAACAATAAGTAAAGAACACAAAAGGTTAATTGCAATGGAATAGCAACATCCAAACGATTTGTAAGTGCTAAACCAACCCATCCATTTAAAAACTTTCGAAGTAGTATCCAAACTTCCCAATTGGGATGAGAGTCACGAAATTGGTCATCGAACCATTTGAAATCGTAGTCTTCTTCGTCCTCTAGGTTTTTCCTTCTCTTAATCACAATATCTACGGTAACAAATAATGAAAACAACCCATAGAACGGGAAAAATATCCAAAAGCTAGTCCAAAATAGAATTCGATAATTTTCATCTTTTTCTAAATTGCATAAAATAGAAGGGTCCATATCTAATGTAAATTCACCCGCCCCTTCTTGCTTCGTACAATCCCACGCTGTAAAAATTTGGAGCAAAACTAAAATATAGACTGTTTGTGTCCATAATTTGAGAAAAAGCGAAGGGACATTTTGCTGCTTGCATCTTCCTGAACACCCCATGGAAGATACTATGGCATACCACACAGCAAAAAACAGAAGCATAAGTATTGGGAAAAGCATTTTCATCATGAAAATTCCGACGGTGGAATATTCCCATTCGCATTGTGGAGATGAAATTAAACCACTGATGTCAAACATAAAAAAATGCGTGATGTTATAAAAAAATTCCGTCAGCCACTTTGGCAAATGAGGTAACGGTAAGCTTGCAAATGTAAACCCTAATGTGATATAGTGAGATATAATGATATCAAATGGACGCTTGATATTCGGTAATTCTTGTTCTTCAAATGACATGCGATGCATTACGTAGGTCACAACGACAAGGCTGACCACCAGTAGTATCAAACTTCCAGTAGGTGCCGCAGGGCATTTTTCACACTCTTCGCCATCGCGAGTAAAGTAGCCTGTTGCACATTTAGAACATGCCTGTGCAGCAAGCGGGGGAAAGAAAAGACAAAATAGTAAAATGGAAATGTTAGTTCTTCCCTCTAAGACATTAGTTGGCAGCATGTATACACAGACGAAAAAAACTTACGATACCATCTCGGCCTTCCGCGCATATATCTAAACCTAAGCACCACCCTGGTTGTGGGCATTGTGTGCACGTGACCTCTGAACCGATTGTATTTGACCAATATCCTTCTTCGCATGGGATGCAATTTGCTTCCACAGCATGTGCTTGTGCGTCCGCTCCAGCATCAATCAAATATTTCCCACTTCCGCAATCAATGCAGATGGCCAGACCTGTCAAACCATTTGAATGTTTTCCTGCTTCACAGATGGTGCACAGAGCTGCACCAGTTGATGGTGAATATGTACCAAATGCACACGGTATGCAGGTTGCGTCTGGATTGGGGCCGTATGTTCCAGGGGCGCAGGGAGTGCATTGAGCGAGGCCTTCGTTCAGCCCGTATGTTCCGGCGGTGCAGGGAGTGCACTGAGTGAGGCCTTCCGCTGCCGTGATTTCCCCGGCAGGGCACGGAAGGCACTGGGTTGCGTTGGTTGCGCCG
>JACLAC010013721.1_pt1 | contig 13484 bp, 8 predicted proteins | sample 8027881 | NCBI WGS metagenome assembly JACLAC01 (sample SAMN15725517, study PRJNA655200) | protist metagenome | isolation source: fluorescence activated cell sorting (FACS) single amplified genomes of... | place: Spain: Blaines Bay Microbial Observatory, Mediterranean Sea | collected 2016-01-19 | reverse complement strand
ACTGGGTGAGGAGGAGGAGAGGCGTGGTGAACATGCGACGGCATTGGAGGCTTACAATGAGAGGAAGCAGTCGAAGGCGAATGGAAATGGTGAGGGCAACAGTGCGGCATTGGATGCTCTATGGGGTCAGGCTGCTGCTGCGGCCTCGACCGGCACAGAGCCTGGCCCGCCAGTACTGGTGCCCAACATGCTACTCTTAGGCCTTGACGAGGGCTCCTATCTACTCAAGGCGCTCAGCTCGGTGCGTGCGACCGAGTTAGAGCAGGCTCTACTCTTATTGCCATTCCACGTCGCGTCCGATTTGCTTACTCGATTACTCGCCCTTCTACCATCCGCCCCTCATGCCGAGCTGATGGCGAGATGTATACTCTTTCTATTGAAGACGCATCACAAGCAGGTGACCGCACATAGAGCGCTGCTGCCGACGCTCCATCAGATTGACGATGCACTCACCAAACGGCTCGCGACCGAACAGACGCTCGTCGGCTACAACCTGGCGGCGATGCGCTGCATGGCGCGGACGCTCGAACAGAACGCGGAGGCGAAGCTGTTTGAGAGCCAGCTGAATGAGCGAAAGCAGATGCGGGCGGAGGGGCACGGCGCGGCGGCGTCGGTTGGGGAGCTGCGCAGGAGGGCGGTGGCGACGTCGGGTGGGAAGAAGGGTGGCGGTGGGAAGAAGCGTAGGTTGTGAGAGACGAGTCTGTGTAGCGCCGTGTTTTGAACGTCGCGCGGTACGAACACAGAAACTGAGTAAACTGAGAACACCCTCTCCCTCTCTGGAGCCGTCGTCGCATTCTAGAGGAATGCATGAGGTCCTAACATGAGCGCAGCGATGAGGTAGTCGGCCGCCCTTTCTGGGAGGTCCGGCATGAGGTAGTCGGCCGTCTCCGCGAGGACTATGAGAGCGAAGTTCGGCAAGAGAGCGAGGCAAACCGTCGTGTTGCACAACACTTCGCCGCAGAGGAGGCAGCCGACGGCGGACGCCGCCTCACTCGCCATCGCCACGTGCGGCCACTGAACACCTTCCTGCCGCCGCCACCACGGAACGAACATCTCTCGGTTGCCAACCACGTAATGACAGAATAGGCCAAGGAGACGGAGCAACCCGAAGTTAACGAGGATACTCGAAAGCCAGGGGAAAATATTATGCTTCGACGCGAAGATGACTTCGAGCCTCACGATGGTGTGGACGAGAAAGCCAAAGCTCACGAGCCGCAGTATCTCCGACTGATCGAGTTTCTTCATCTCTGTCCAGAGCTCCATGGGGTAGTCTGGGCCCTCGAGAGCCACGATCAAAAACAGGAAGAGAGATAAGAAGAGCAGCTCGATGGGCACCGGATGAGACGTGCCAATGCCAGAAGCAACCGACGAGACGACAAAGATGTCAAGAACGCGGAGGTGAATCGGGTTTCTCTGCCACGAGGCCCGCAAACGAGCGGCTCGTAAGTTCCACTCGGTAATCCGTCTCGCGACAACGTCGACAACAGCGACGGACACAAGGAAGACGACCGCCGGCCCAACGAGTTCGCGAACGAAGCGGAAGCGCTCTCCGAGCAGTTTTGTCATCGTGAGGCGAAAGATCATCGCGTTGAGAAAAGAAACCAGCGCTAGTAGAGCGAGATTCTGCTGCACATGCTGCTGCACCATTGCGTCGACGGCCGATAGCCATTTGCGTGCGGCCTCACCAAAAAGCATTGCGCAACAAAAGAAGGTCCAGCCGCGTTGCGTGCGCCGCAGGTGCTCGCGACGACGCCAGTCTTGATTTCTGCAGGCTTGTCGCAATTGCGCGCCTCCTCTGAGCAACTCTCCGCGCACCCCGAGCTGCGGAGTGCTGGATCCTGTGCACCTGTAACTGACAAACCTCTTGATTAACGATGATGAGCCTCTCGGCGCTTCCGCTCCTTGCCGCCGTGCCGTGCCCACCACCCTGCGACGCGCTGCGCTCGCGCGTCAACGGCACCCTCACCTGCAGCGTCTCCGACTATGACTACTCTTGGGGCAATAAAATTTGCAATGGCATTCTGCCGCTCTGCGTGCTCCGACCGAAGGACGCTGCGGATGTTTCGGCCGCCGTCACGGTCGCTCGGACCATGAACGCCTCGCTTTCGTACCGCTCGGGTGGCCACAGCTACACTTGCAATGGAATCAAGGAAGGCTCGATCCACCTCGACCTCCGCTCGCTGCGCGAAATCCACCTTCAGCCGTCGCCACACTTTAATGGCACCGAGATCTCTTTTGGCACCGGCCTCATCATGCGCGAGCTCATCGACGCGCTCGGCCCGGGCCAGTCGATTGTGCACGGCCAATGCCCGACGGTTGGCGCCGGTGGCCTCTTCCTGCACGGCGGCTACCACACGACGCTCACGCTCGACTATGGCCGCGGCAATGACACCGTCACGAGCATGGAAGTTGTGACGGCCGACGGCTCGATTGTGCAGCTCTCGGACGCAAGCACGCACCAAGACTTGTGGAAGGCGATGCGCCAGGCGGGCTCGAGCTTTGCGATTGCCACCCGCATCTCGGCCAAGGTGATAGAGGGTCTGCCGCCTTCAAGGCCGACAGACGGCGGCGACTTTTTTGCGGTCGACATGCCACGGCTTGAGATGCTCGAGTTGATGGACCGTGCGGCCTTTGAGCGGCCCGGCCTGCCAAATTACATCCATGTGAATGGCGTCGACTTCTTGATCGCCTCCGCCGACAAGGACTTTGGTAAAAACGCGGCGTGGCTCGGCTCGACTGTCCTCAAGAGAAAGCTGCGGCCGGCCGAATGGGCCCGCTCCAAGATGATTGCCACATTCAAGACGCCCGTGTCGGAGCATGCGGGCGGCGACGCCAAATTCGGCTCGAGCGGCGCCGTGCCATACATCTTCTCGAGTCAGGAGGCCTTCTCTACCATCTCCTTTATTATGCCGATTGACTGCTTCCTCCTGCCAAAGATGAAGCAGCTTCTCGCCGCCGTGCCCGACCACCGCGACAATTCCACCGACCTCGGATGCTACCTTCAAGTGACGACGACGTATGGCAAGGGCGAGGCGTTTGTCGATTACAATTGCCCGTACGACTCGGCCTTCTACCAGCAGCGGCAGCGTGATCTCAACACGGCGGTCCTCGCCCTTTGCCCAACCGGCATGCGGCGCTACGTGAACACGCCGTCCGCCTTCCTCACGCCGCGCGACTACTTTCCCAATTATGATGAGCTTGCGGCGATCAAGACGAAGTGGGACCCGACGGAGGTCTTCCGCATCTATCAGGGCGTCCGGCCTTCGGGCCTTCCGCCCGATACGTACGAGTTCAAGAGGCCGTATAAGCGCTCGCGGACGCTCGAGGATCGGCTCGGCGAGGTTGGGTGGGACGCGATGAAGAAGCTGGGGCTGCTGAGGGCGTGACATGGGGCGTGACCGCGTGAGTGCGTGGCGCAGTCGCTCGTCGCTTTGTGTTGTGGGCTACTGTCTGCGTCGTAGCCACGTACTTGTAGAGTGAGAGCTGCGCGCATGCGTCACGTTTGCCTGGGCCCGTGCCCCGCACCGCTGGTCAACATGGGTGGGCGTCGTGTCGGGCACTTCTCAGCGCGAGGCATGCTCGACACGCTCGCCGACATGGCCGGTGCGAGCACGGACGCAAACGTGCCGCTTTGCCACGTGCGCGGTCGCGGTTACGAGGGTGATGTCGGCGCAGACGGCATACTGCCGGACGGCCGTGGCACGTGGACTTCTCCCGATGGTAGCACATATGACGGCGAGTGGAAGGCGGGCTGCTGGGACGGACGCGGGACGTTCATGAGGTCTAACGGTGAGGTCTATAAGGGCGAGTTCAAGGCGGGTATCATGGAGGGCCGCGGCGCTCTCCGGTATCCCTCTGGCCTCTACTATTCTGGCTATTGGACGGCGGGCAACAAGGACGGCTGCGGCACGACGATGTATTCAAATGGCCAGCTGGAGCTGAGCTTCCACAAATCGGGCAATGCCGTGGGCGCGGGCCTGCGTTTGAGCTATGACCGCCAGACGGCATGGCGGCTGCGCGATGGCGAGAAGGTGGGTGTCATCTCGATCGACGAGGCGCGCCGCGTCGCAGAGGAGAGCGGCCTCGTCGATGGTATTGCAGGCATCCACGACTTCGAATGGTGCTTTGTGGTCCCGCCCATCGAGGAGGTGAAAGGTGACGTCTACTATGGCGAGTACAACGCGGCTGGCGAGTACGAGGGCCGCGGCACTTACCGGTGGGCCAAAGGCGGCGTGTACGAGGGCGATTACAAGGCCGGTAAGGCGGAGGGCGTGGGCATTTACACGGGCCCCGACGGCTCCTCCGAGTATGTGGGACAATGGAAGGCGAATCAGCGCGACGGGTTCGGCAAGGGCCGGGATCCCGAGGGCAACGCATACGAGGGCGGGTACAAGGCGGATAGCTTTGATGGCAACGGCACGTTGCGTAATGCGGACGGCAGTGTGTTTGTGGGCTTCCACTTCAAGGGCAATGCGGTGGGCGAGGGCGTGGCGTGGTTGGCCGACGGCCAGACGGCGTTGCGGATGCGCGATGGCAAGAGGGTGGAGCAGATCTCGCTCGAGGAGGCGCGGCGCATCTGTGTGGAGCGCGGCTTCAAGCATCCATTTCCTGATCAGGCGGCGCCGACGTCGAGACTACAGCGTAAGCTCGAGAAGAGACGAGCGGCACGCGACGATGGCGGCGCGGCCTTCTCTCAGCCGATGGACACGGCGGAGGCGAAGGCGCGTGCGGAGGCGGCCGCGGCGGCTCTACTCGCGGAGGAGGAGGAGGAGGAGGAGCAATCGGCTGCAGCCGCGCCTTCGAAGAGCAAGCGGAAGAAGAACAAGAAGAAGAAAGGCGCAGTTGGCGGCAATAGTAGCGCAAACGACGCGACAGCGGCGGTCGATGAGGACGACGATGTCGAAGATGCAGCGGCGGCCATGGAGCAGCTTGCCGTCCGTAAGGACGAGGCGGGGCCGTCCGAGGTGCTCGCCGAAGAGCAGGACGAGGCGCGGGCGTCGGCGGCGGTGCACGAATCGGCTGGGGCGTCGGCAGCGGCGCCAGAGGCGACGGAGGATGATGCGCCCGACGAGCTCTCCTGCCCGCTCACCCACGAAATCATGGAGGATCCGGTGATACTCGTGGAGAGTTCGATGACGTACGAGCGGGAGTCGATCGAGCGCTGGCTCGCGACGAACGACACGGACCCGATGACCGGCGCAAAGCTCACAAACAAGAACATCATTGCGAACGTGGCCGTGCGCTCGATGTGCCGCAAGTACAAGCCTAAAGTGTAGCATGTGTACTGTGTGTACCGGAGTCAGTTGTCTACTTTCACTTGTGATTCGAAGGCGTCGCCGTGAGCACCTGTCAAAGGTCGCGGAGGCCGTCACCTGCTAATAACTTCTCGCCGACCGCGCGCTCGCCACCACCCACCGCAATGAGGTGGCTCCTCCTCGCCACGCTAATTACCTCCTCCACCACCGCACCCGTCACCATCACCGTCAATCTTGCCAACGGCCGCTCTCTCGAGCTGCCGGCGAGCCGGACGCTGCCGTCGCTGCCGCTGCCGACGACAACTCTCAACCTCATCTTTGCGGGCGACGCGTGCGGCGACGCGGCGATTTCGCCATTACCCGATCGCTCCATTCTCTTTGCGCATTCGGGCGGCTGCAGCTTTGACGACAAGATGGCGCTCGCCGTCCGTTCGGGCGCCACCGCGCTTCTCGTTGCTGACACGCTCGCGTCGCTCTACACGAACGCGACGTCCGCCGCGGCCATCAAGCTGAGCGATGCATGCGCGGTCGACTGCGCCGTCGGCCGTGGTACCGTCTCAACCTCCAGCCTCACCGTCGACGGCGTGCTGTATGGTCTCGAGGGTCTCTGCCCGCCGCCATCCGGCTACATTGGCCGACCGTGCTCGACGCCGCTCTGCGCCTTTTCTGGCCCGCCTCCAACCGCTGCGGCTGGCGATGAGCGCGAGGTGTGCTGCGTGCTCGAGCGGCCGCCACCGCCTACGATGACGGATACGATCGAGGAGCCGGTCGCTCCACCTCTACCCGCCGTCTCCATCTCCCTCTCCTTGGCCCGTCTCCTCGCGACCGAGTGCGCAGTCACAAAGTGCAGCCTCAGTCTCGCCGTCGCGCCGCCGCCGCCGCCTCGATGGGATCGCTCAAGCATCATCGTATGGGCCCTCGCGACGGGCACCGCCGCTCTTGCCGCCTACCTTGCCGCCCATGCCCACCACGAGCAGGACAATGCCGGTGAGAGCGAGCACATGCAAGGTAGTGGTGGAGGCGGTGGTGGTGGTGGAGGTGGAGAGGCGCCGGCCGCCTTCCTTGATTCCTCCACCGCGTTTGGCTTTCTTCTAATGGCCTCCACCGGATTGATTGGCCTCTATCTATTAATACAAGCGCTGCATATAAAGGATGCCGTCATCACTTTAATCAACATCGCCTTCATCCTCGGTACCGCAGGCGCCACCTCGACTCTCTTCACCACGCCACTCACCACCACGATATTACCAAGCCGCCTCGGATCCACACCTGTACCACTCCCGTGCTGCATACAATCCCTACTTGGCGTCTCTGCCGATCTACCCTTATCCTCCCTACTTGGCCTTACCATCGCATTCAGCCTCTCCATCTATTGGTATCTACACAAGACGTTACCATGGGTCTGGTTATTACAGGATGGACTCTCCATTAGCCTATGCCTCCTCTTTGTACGCACTTTACGCCTACCATCCCTACGTATCGCCGCCCTATTCCTTGGTCTAATGTTCTTCTACGATATATTTATGGTGTTCATCTCTCCGGTCTTCTTTCACGGCACCTCTGTTATGGTCGCCGTCGCGACGGCCGGCGCACCTACCGCTATAGTCGGGAGTGACGGCACCTGCGTACGTACAGCCGGCCAGCCAATGCCAATGTTATTCCAGATACCGATACTCTCGAGCAGGCCGACCGCGGTCGAGGTGGCAACAGACACGGTACCACCACCACCCTCCTTTCTATACCTCCTCTCTGGCGCACCCCAAGCGTTTTCTATGATTGGTTTGGGTGATATCGTCCTACCCGCTCTGGCTATTGGATACGGCAGGCGCCTTGATGTTGCCTTGTCGGAGGCGGCGGACGTACCAAACCCTTGCTGCGGCTATTTTACCTGGGCGGTGTTTGGGTATGCGATCGGTCTGATCGTGACTTTGGCCGCGAATGTCTATGGCTGGACATTTAACGACGTCAAAGGGCAGCCTGCTCTATTGTACTTAGTGCCAGGCGTGATTGGGTCGCAGATTCTACGCGCGGTATTGAAATGCGAGCTGCCCGCTGCGTGGAGTGGCAGCCCCTTACCACAGCCGCCCGTGAATCTGAGCAATCTCGGCTGTGATGGCTGCGGTAGGGGTATGCTATTGGACGAGCCGGTATACTCGGAGGCGAGTAAGAATGTCGATTATTGCGGGAGGTGCTACGCGACGCTAAGTGAGGAGAAGAAGGGGCCGCTGGTCGAGCAGATGGTCTACAAGAGGTGCGGGATGGACGCGCCGCCGCCGCAGGAGGCGGCGTTGCTTTGATGTGTTGAGTTTTGTGCGGAGCAGAGAGAGAGTCGAGTGACCGTGTGTACGTCTCCGGTCGTAATACGTGGCGTTGTTGATAGCGTTTGTGGTTGTCGCGGGGCAGTTTTGTACGTAGTTTACGATTTTGTTTTGAACGATTCTAAAACATCACGCCCGAAAAGAGCGCCTTCGCCGCCTTCACGGCCTTCTGAATTGCCTGCTGACCGGCCGATCCAAAGCGATTACCCTCGAGCCGCAGGCTGACGCCGCCTCCGGCGCCGCGGCTGCCACCGCTGCTCCTGCTCGGGCCACCACCGCCCTGCTGCTGCTGCTTGCAATGCTTGCCGGCATACTCGAGGGCGGTCGCGATCTGCTTCGCCTCCGCATCGCCCCACTCGAGGGCAGCATACGCCGCAAAGAAGCCATCGGCATCAAACTCGCGATAATGCTCAAAGATGCTCACAAAGGATCGCTCGTACATGCTGATGACGAGCTCCAGATCGCTCGCGTTGGAGAAGCTCACATGCCCAGACTCGACTTTGGAACGAAGACGCTTCGCAAATTGATGCGGCGCGAGCGGCGGCGTGCGGCCCGTCTTCAGCGTCTCACGCAGCGCATCATACAGCTTCATACCCTCAAGGCCTTGAAGCGCCTCGGGAGAGTAGCCAGAGTAATCCCACATGCAGTGGACGCATTTTGAGACGGCGCAAATCCGACGCTCGACCTCGCACCATCCACGCGCGTCGTATGGGCGTGTGTTCGTGTACGCTGCGCCTGTTGGCAGAGGTGCCGCCATGAGGAGCACGTGCGTGTATGGATGTGCGTACCAGGTCATCAGCGACGCGAGGCCCGATTGGAAGCGCGCCTCCTCCTCCGGCGAGCGGCCCGGCTGCGGCAGTGAACAATAATCCCAGAGCACGCCCACGGAATACTCCTCGCCACCGCAGAACTCGAGCATGTGCTTTAGGATGGGCACAATACGGCAGAGCTGCTCACCTTGCTGGTCTGGATGGGCATTATCCAACCACGGGTACGACAGCACCAAGATGCCAAGAGAGAACATGCGCTGCCAACCCCACAGCCGCCACACGTTGGACGCATTGATGCGCGCGGCTGGCGGCACGTGCTGCCACCTTGGCACCACGCCGCCGTGCTGATGCAGCGAGATTAAATAGCGCGCATCAATTAGGTCCACGTGCTGCAGCATTGACTGCCGCTCGAGCGCCTCGCCACCGAAGTTGCTCCAGACGCGGCCAGTCGGCTTGGATGGCCTAATCTCTTCAGCAGCGATTGCCCATTGACCAAATTCGGCCGCCGCTTTCCGCGCGCCGTCGAGCTGCGCGGAAGTCGGACGCCACGCGGCTTGCGCCGCCTCCAATTCTGATAGTTGCTTTGGCACGGCAACAGGAGGCGCCGCGTCGCCACGAATGAGTGCCGTGATTCGCTCAAGCTTCCGTTGCGGATTGAGGGCTTTGTCGTCTCGTATTGTGACGACTTGAGCTGTCAGATGCGGCCTGTCACGTAGAGCGCTCGCAATTTCCTCGGGCGAGAGCACGACGTTTGGGTTGCGTGTCGGCATGCTGTCGGGGCGTCGCTCACGCGAGCGTCGATGGGCGCAGGAAGAGACTGTTACAGCTGAAAACGATGGTTAGTCGCGCGCGCCTTCCGCCCTCCCATATCTCCTCCCACGCCTCCCAATTCTCCTCCTCATCCGCCTTCCCCGCTTCTATTCCTCTCACGCCACCCGCCTCTCTTTTTTCGTGACCGCAGGAGTCCGCCGCGATCCGCTGCAATTACCCGGAGACGTATGCCTACCTCAAGGCGAAGAAGGCGCAGGACCCTCGCATGGACAACATCGAGGACTACACGCAGTGGACGGTGATGGGGGATCCGGTGCCGGGTAGCAACGACTACACAAAGGCGCCGCTGAGGCGGCCGGGCGAGCCGCCGGTCGAGGAGCCGCCGCCGCCCGCGAAGAAGGAGGAGACCGAGGACGAGTACGTCAACCGCCGGTGCGAGGAGTACATGCACAAATCGCTCTCGTGCCGCCGCGGCCTCGGCGGCAAGTTCTACACGATTGGCGGCGGCGGCGACGGCGGCGTCGCGTACCAGGTCATCGGATAGGCGGCTTGATGTTGTGTGGCGATGTGTGAAGATAGTGGGGGCTCTCGTGGGCTTTTGGCGTATGCGGGGACGGCCTTGTTGACGGGCCGCGCCCCTCGCGCACTGTAGATTAACCTTTTTAACGCGCGCCCATTGGCTAAAACCTCCCTCAGGCCCCCCTTGATCGCAGCCGCAGCCTCGTGGGCGCTGGCGCAGCAGAACTAGCCTCTAAGCATAAAGTGTTCTGTAGGGGTGCGGACCATCATCACATCGTAGAGTCTTTTACGACGCAATTGGGTGTTAAAGCTGCGGGGCGATGGTTAATTTGTCCATCGTGTACGAATTGCGCTGTTAGGGAAGTCAGGCTTCACTGCCGCTCTGTGAGGCTCGTCCAGACACCCGGTGGTCGATCTTACCATGACGGTAAGATCATCTGTGATGTGCGTGCTCGGTAAAGGTCGTACCTCCTTTACCTGTTGTAGCGAGCGGGGTCCACCTTACCCCTCTCGTGTGCTGTGCCTGTGTGCGTGCAGGTGTGCGCGATCCTACCCTTTTGTCGGATCGAGTCCCAAGTCCGTCGCTAAGGAGAGTAGATCCTGGTGCAGCCGGTATTCTCCATCCGCTTCTTGGTATGCGATCTTACGGTCTCGTCTCTTCTCGTTGATCTCGAACGGCCTTCTTTGGTACCTTGTTGTTTGAACTCGTGACTTCCAGAAGCTGAGCGCCGCTTTGATTCTGCCAATGATCATCGCGACCGCGCGTTTAAGCGCCTTCTCTAAGTCGATCCGTACTGCGTCCACTCGGGATCGTACAATCTCTGCATAGAGGCATCGCCATCCAAGGAAGAAGATTCCTGCGTGATCGTTAGATATGACTCTTTCATTCCCTTTGGCATCCTTGCCTAGCCAGCCGGTTAATAGGAAGGTTGGTACATCCTGCGGTGTCGGCATACCTGTAGCCACCGCCAATTGTAGTAAGTCTTCGACGAGGTTTAGTAGCATCGTGCACTCCGCGATGAAGGCTTTCGGGACGAAGCCTTTTTGTGCGTTTGTGACAAACTGGTGTACTACATCACGCATACGTCTTGTGAGGACTCGTGTGTAGATTTTGTATGCTGTCTGGAGCAGCGTGATCGGTCTATAGTTGCGCGGGTCGTCTCGCTGGCCCTTCTTATATAGGAGGCTAATGTCGCCTTGTATGAATGAGGCGGGGAGGCGGTCCTTCTGGAGTGCCTCATGTAATACTGCTGTGAGTTTTGGAGCGAGGAATTTGGAGAGATTCCTGAAAACGGCGTTTGGTATGCGGTCTGGCCCCGCTTGTTTGCCTAATGGTAAGTGTTCCATCACATCGGCTACTTCGTCCTTTGTGATGTCTTGTTCCAGCTTGTTCCGTGCTCCTGCGCTGATCGGAGTCTTTTTTAATTCGTTTAGAATGCGGTTCTTTTCATTCTGATCGATCTGTTTTTCAGATAGTAGCATCGAATAGTAGTCACGGAGTGCGGCCGGGACCTCCTTAGGTTGCTTGGTATGGCTTGTGAAGTTGGGCGTTTGTCCTTCCTTCCACCCTCCCTCTGGTTTGGCTATCTCGTTTATGAACTGCTGTTTGGCCACGGATTTGTAAGGGCTGAACATGGCCCGCGTTGATTTGTCGGATCGGTCTGCACATGCCTTGGCTTGCCGCTCTTCATGTATCGGTGTGCATTCCGGGTGTTGTAGTTTGTATAGCTGCTGCTGCAGCCGAGTTCTGGCGTCTATGAGCTGTTGTGACGGACCTCTGATCTTGAGCACCAGGTTGTTGTGTCGCAGGGCTTCTTTCGTCCTTGTGATTTCGGGTCGCTCTTTGGCGCGCACTGTAGATTAACCTTGCGCTAAATAAAATTGGACATCGCACGTCGCTCTCACTCTCTCGGGTCTCACTCCACGCGTCACGGCTGCTCGCTCATCGTCTCTAGTAACCCTTCTACCGCCTCGCTACTCTCGAGTATCGTCGTCAGGATGCCAACAAATGTCAGCTGCTGCTCTGTTGTAAAGGCTTTTGGCGCCGGTTGATGGGCCTTCCACTCCTGCAGGTTATAGCTCGATTTGCTCCCTGCGGCCCTCTCGAGCACCGCCATAAAAGCCTGTACCGACTCCCTCTCCTTTAAAGTGCTCGAGTCGGCGCTAGCAGCCTGTGCGGCCTTCAGCGCGCGCACAAAGGATAATATCCGCCGGCTGGTTAAGCTGCCGCCTTGGGAGATCTCCTCGAATAATCGCATCATCATTGTGCTGTATCCGCCCGCCGCGGCCGGACCCTTGCCTCCACCTCCACCACTCGCAGGTGTCGTCCTGCTGCCACTGCTACCGCCGCCATGCTCCTCCTCGTTGGTCGCCTCAATCAGACCCTTCCTCGCATCCTCATTACCTAATATGGCATTCATAACGTCGCATACGGTACCACGCTGCTGCTCATTCGTATAACTCCCTTCCGGTGCCTGATAATTGAGCCACTCGTCACGCCGATAGCCCTCCACACCTCCACCTTTCGCAATCCCTTTTAACACGGTAATAAACCGCGTCATCGCAGTACGCTCCATGCCATTGTCGGACTCGGCGCACGCATGCTCGAGCGCACGCGCAAACGCATGGATCCGTGCTGGAGCTAAACGCCGCGTCGTCGCATCCGGTAGGAGGAGTGTGTCGAAGAGCCGAGCAAGCACGCCCGCCATCGGGCCCGCTGCGGCGGCTGATGTCACCGGCCGCTTACCCGCTGCGCTGCTGCTGGCGCCATTGCCATTCAGGCTGACGGCGCTGCCGACCGCCTCGCGCATCCAGCGCTCGAGCTCCGCGCCGCGCTCCTCCAACAGCGAGCAGCGGCTGCTCAGCTGCTCATTCTCGGCGAGCAGCACCGTCGCCTGCTCCTCGAGGTCGGCGTGAAGCGCCGCATCCTTCTCGCGCAGCTTTTGCAACGCGGCCTTCTCCGACTCGAGAACGGCGACGCGCAGCTCAAGCTCACGGTGCGCCTTGCTCGTCACGACCGATTTGCCGTTGCCAGACGAGAGCAGCAGCTCGGCCATCCGCTCTCGCGGATGCTTGGCTCGCTCGTTCACGACGGTAACGAGAGCCGAGGAGACGGCGTCTTCGAGCTTTGTCTCGTGTAGGTAGATCATGGAGGCGTCGATGAGTGGGTCCGACGCCATATTTGAGTTGAATACAGCCTGTGAGGGCCGCTGAAGGGCGTCAATCGCTTCACCGCGCGCTGCTCGATGATTCACGCGACGTTCGTTACACTTCAAGTTTTCGCAAGTTTGACGCTGTCAATTCACGCCTCGCGCACGCTCATCGACAGATCCAAGACTCGGTCCGCCGCGGCGACGCCCATTCGCGCCACCGAGATGGACAAATCGAGCACACGCTCCTGCCGAAAGGCGACGAGGCGCTTGCGCGCTAAACGGAAGCCGTATGACCGCTGCAGCCGCACCAGGTTGGCGATGATCTGCTGGAAGGCGACCCGCGTCGCGCGGCCGCGCGCCCACGCCTGAAGCGTCACAATCGCCTTGTAGAAGCGCTCGGCGAGGGCGTGCTGCTGAGCATCTAACTGCTCGTCGGCTGCTGATGCTGTGGCATATCGGAAGACGGGTGCCTTACTTGCTGCATCCCATTCGATGGTCACTCTCTGCAAACCACCAAATGATAAGCCCGTACCAGGTAGGTGTATTGGTGCACCCGATGGTATACGTGATGCCTCATACCGCTGGTTGCCTAGAGCATCCCATTCCTTCTCACATCGGCTTAGCTGCAGCTCCGTGCCATCGGCACGCTCATACACAAACCGGCATCCAAGCTTCTTGCGCTTGCTGCTGCCGCTGCTA
>JACLAC010004289.1_pt1 | contig 13488 bp, 17 predicted proteins | sample 8027881 | NCBI WGS metagenome assembly JACLAC01 (sample SAMN15725517, study PRJNA655200) | protist metagenome | isolation source: fluorescence activated cell sorting (FACS) single amplified genomes of... | place: Spain: Blaines Bay Microbial Observatory, Mediterranean Sea | collected 2016-01-19 | reverse complement strand
AACAAGTAAAGCGCCTACTTTCTTCCAATGAACATTTTTTTTAACGTCTACTTTCAACTACAGTCTAAATATAGATGAGGCTATTAATAAGCTACCAAACATCAAGTTTAGGCTCAGTTTCAATTTCATTTTCGCTGAAATCGACAGTTGATTGGAATACTAACTTATTAATTCTTAGAGTGCTTTTAAAATGATTAAAAATGGAATCGGTTTTAAAAACCAATGAAACACGATTTTCAGAGATAGAGTCATAGGAAATAATATATAAGGGGTCGAATAGTTCATATTTTCCTGATCGCTTAAACAAGCCTGAGCCGTGTATTTTTTGTAGCTCTAACACTGCATTTTCTATTCCAAAACTAGAAGGTAATTCACTTAAAATAATATTGAAAATGAGATAATTCGAGTAAGCCATGATCGATTTAATTGTTATTTCTTTTTCGTCATATCGTTTAATTTGTTCTATTGTCACTTGTTTGAGGATGTGATCGAAACCTATGCTGTTTAAAATTAAGTCTCTTTCTTTGATCTTTTTGTTAAGTTTTTGAGATACCTTTTCTACCGCCTCCTCTCTGCTCAATTCGGTACGCTTCTTGGTTTTTCTTGGATCAACAATGTAAACATACCTATTCGCATGAATAGGGTCTTTAACATTCAGCATCAAAGTTGCTGTATAGCCTCCCTCACACATGATTTGAATAGTTGATAGGCTATCTTTAAGTCCCTTATCCTTAACCTTAATCGAGATATAATTATCACCAGGTGAATCCTTTGATATTTGAGGGTAGATATCGATAATATCAAACGATGGGTTTATAACGCCTATTATTTTATATGGAGCCACAATTATAGTGGCGGTGTCTACTGAAACATAAACAGGATAAGGCACACCTGGCCTGCCCTTAATAGTGTGAGTGGGCTTCCCTTTTCTATTTTTAGTTGCGTATTTCATAATTTTGTCTATGTCATATGAAATCGGTCCAGCACTGGATGCACTACATAGAAAAATACAGAAAAAAAGAACACCAAAAACTTTATTAAATGCCAAAATCTTCATCAAAGAATACATAAAATTCAACTCCTTCTTTTACTGATACAACAGTATTTTTATTTTGAGATAAAGCAGGGTCTAGCGCGGAGTCCAAGGCATTACCGAGCATAGATACACTGGAAAAATCGATTGCTGTGCTTGCAACTGACTTTGCCGCATTTGTGCCTGCGTTATCTTTTCTTTTCCCTTTTATTCCAGGTGTATTATCGATACCTACAGCGTGAGCAGTGATGGGATACTCTTTTCCTGTTTTTAACTTGATCTTACGGAAATCAACATCAAGTCGATCTAGCGTATACCCACTGACGGACCCAATAAATATTGCACCGGATAACACACTATCCAGTTCTTCAATTTTCTTAGCATAAATCTTATGGCTTTTAAGGCTGTTTGCGCTGTACATCAAACGAACTTTTAGCTTTTGAGCTGTTTTTACGATAGGGGGATTCTCTCTTTTTTTTGTAGAGTCGATCATCTGAGGAAGTGAGTAGTTACGTTTTGGAGCCTGTTTCTCAGGCTTGGGTGTTAATAAACTTGATTTAACGTCTTCTTTTTCAGGAGGTGGAGTGGGTGTGCTTACAATGATTTTATCGTTTGGTTCCCTTATCTTCTTATCATCAACAGTAATTGAATTTTCTTTTTTATTAATGACAATTGTTTTGGTCTTATTCCCTCGTTTAAGTTTGATTTTACGAAAGTGAGATCGCCTTGGCGATATGTCTGACTGAACAACCCATTTCTTAGAATCATAGGTAACGACATGGCCTTTTATAGATTTTTTATCCTTCATACTGGACAAAATCCCAGACTTAGAAGACTCTTGTAAGTCGGGTAGAATATTGAGAACAAAGTTCTCATCTAACAAAGTGTCGTCTTCTGCCGAAAATGATGTGCTGGTTGTAATATATCCATTATCAGGGTGGTTTTTATCGGTGCTAATAGGCGATAGGGTATCTTCTTTTTGATACGACATAGAGTTTGAATACAGTGTTAACCCAACGAGCAAAATAATTACAATGATAATAAAAGAAACAAGAACAGTTGTACTTGAAATAGACGCCTTCTTTCTCTTTTTCACTGAGCCATAAACGGAATAGTCTATTTTCATCAGTTATATTTTTCCTTTTATGCTGGTACCGACAATCACGGTAAATGAATCGTCTTTTTCGACTCTAATAAAAAACGACTTATCTTTTATTCCAAAATCAGATTCAACACTACCGGTAATAAGATGACGGATTTCATTATGGCTGAACTGAGCATATTTACCAAACAGGTTGAAATTTTTAATCGTGTATAACATGGAATACTCCATAATAAGGGCATTGGTATTCGCCCCATCCCTTAATTGAGTGTAGTAATCTGAGTAATTATAAAAATAAGAGGCGTCATTATTGTAAGAAATAGATATACTGTCATCCCAAAACCAGTTTACTTTTGTTAATGAAATTTGAACGCTTGTATCAAAAATCTGTATGGGCGTTCCTAGTTTAATATAGCCACCGTACCCATTCGTAGACTGAGTAGAGGTGTGGTTAAATGAACCTTTGGCAATGTAGGGTATGGGAGCATTTATGTTAGATAAATCAATAGAAACAGAGCCAAGGTGAGAATAATGTGTTTTGTTAGTTTTCTCATGGGTATAAGAAAAAGACAGGTTGTCACTTAGTACCCAATCAACCAGTGTATGGTCCGCGAATGATTTACCGATAATCTGAGTTTCCATAACATCCCATTTGAATAAAAAACCGGACCTCAAAATAATATTTTTATAAAGCATATTCTTTGAGTTCTTGTTAAACCAACTGCCATAAGCAACTGAAAATGGATGACTTGAATACGTTACAGTGGGATGTAAAGTAGAATCAAAATATTTGACGTTGCCATTAATAATAGCGCTATTCTTTGTTTTATAGGCGCTATCGACACCTAAAAACTTGGTGTTTGCGTCTAATTTATAGATTGTTGAATTAGCAATAACAATATGATTGATGCTGATAAGCGCAACAATAAAAATAAATCGCTTTAAATTAATATAAAAGTGTTTTATAATTAGAGACATATATATAATACTTTAATATAAAAACAAACTTTTAACAAACAAAAAAGGAGATGTTAATGGGAAGGCCTCGAAAAAGATTAGTGCCAGGTCAAGAGCCTTTAGACGCCTTTATCTCGGTTAAATTGACAAAAACAGAGAAAAGACAATTGGAGGATTTTGCAGTAAAAATAAAATTACCAGTAACAACATGGATTAAGCATCTTGCATTCAGAGAGTTGCACACTGTATCGAATGCATGGACTGAAACCATACCCATGAATAAACAAGAAGGAGTAAAGACATGATAAAAATCAAAGAAATAAGTAAAGATATCTCTTTATTATTCGTTATGATTACAGTGGCGCTGACTACTGATATTTATGGTGCCGATAAAGCTGTTAATTTTGTTACCAGTTTGCGCGATTGGATTATTTTCGGAATTGGACCTGGTATTATTGCAATTGGTCTTGCTACAGGAGCATTGGCATTTTTTAGAAGTGAGCAAGAAGGCATAAGAAAAGCGATAACAATTATCGCTGGTGGTGCAATAATGGCGCTTGCAACCTATTTGTCGGAATTGATATTTGGCTGGGCTAGATAAAGGGGTTGAATGTCTCTTACAATCCCTCGCCGACTGGGTAAGGATGCTAAACTTTTTGGCATTCCGCCCTACCAAGCATTTTTTATCGTCACGTTCTTATTCATAGTAGGGTTCATATTTTGGTTTAAATATAAGCCTGTTCTTATTATAGGCGTATTATCGACACCCATTATTTTTTATTTCATAAAGCTGGCACAGAGGAAGTTACCAGATCGATATTTTTCAGATTGGATGAGATTTAAATTTGAGCGTGGCGTATGGGAGAGACAACGAGACAGGTTTGGACAGTAAAGGACTATGAGTGTGAACAATATACAAGATAAAATTAATATCGTAGATATATGTGATGATAAAATTTTTGATTTTAATTTAACACCAACAGTAGGGTATCAGATAGAGGGTGTCGAAAAGGACCTTTTATCAAGCGAATCGTCACAGCAGTTTACGCAAGCGATTAAAAACTATATTAATAGCGTCCCTGAAAAAACTGAGCTTCAATTTGTGGTCAACAAAAAAATGAATGCAAATAGAAAAATAGAGCGTTTTGAAGCGAGCATAGGCAATGTATCGGATCGAGCAAACGATATATTAAAAGACCAGACTAACGGTTATAAGAGAAGTGAGTTATCAAGTATAAGCACTCACCTGTTCATAAAAAATTATGCGTCCTTTGACATCCCAAACCGATTATTTTCATTTAGATTTAGACCAATTAACGTTAAAAAGATAAGTAATCAATCAAAAAAGACACTCAAATTGATTAAGGATATACAGGACCGTCAATTTAAAAATTCAGGCATTACATTTACTCCATTAAAAACAAATGATCTTTTTAAGTATTGCTTTGAACACTTAAACCACTCTCGGTCACAACACCATATTCCCGAAGGGCTACGCCTCAAAAAGAAGGACTACGACCCCGTAGATTTCGCAAAGAAGGGATTTTTAGATGTATATTCAGTTCGAGATCAGCTGATTCTATCTCCGGCCTACAATGAGTCTAATTACATCCATATCCATAATCAATACTATCAAACTATCAACATCGAATTTTTACCCCATATGGCAGACGACTTAATACTTGAAGAACTGATGTACAAAATTCCCGATGAATACAGCATGACGATAACAATTAATGTCCCCGATCAACTAGATATCGTTTCGCGCTTAAAAAGCAATCGGAAAATGGCACGACTAACCGGATTTGATCTATTTAAATCGGGAGATGAAGGCATGTCCGAATACGAAACAGAAACATTGGTTTCTGAATTAACCGATGCCATTTTTAAAGCGTCTGAAAAAAACGAAAAGCTATTTGAGCTTTCAATATCCATTCTAATAAAAGAGACGGACAAGCAGAAACTAGATGAAAGAAGCGCATATATCTGCAAAATCATACAGGGTATACACAATGCTGAGGCCATAGTTGATAACCATAACCATCTTGATAACTTTTTCAGTTACTTGCCTGGTCAAGGATTTATGAATCAAAGACGACACATCGTGTTTACAAGTGCGATAACATATTTTATGCCATTGAGTGGGAGCTACACAGGGGTAAAAGAACAGCAGATATTATTGAAAAACACTAAAAATGAACTATTATCCCTTTCATTTAAAAACAATGGATTGCCATCAAGTCATGTGCTTGTTATTGCGCCGACAGGAAAAGGGAAGTCGGTTACGGTGAACTATCTATTAAAAGGCATAATAGCCAAAGACGAGAACGATTTTGTCACCATTATAGATAAGGGAGGCAGTTACATTAAGGTATGCTCGGCATTTGACGGAACATACCTATCAATTGACCTTGACGAAAAATATGCGCTCAATATTTTTCCCAAAAAGAGTGATATAAAAAAAGAGAATGGGGAAATAGATGATGAGCAAAAGGTATATATCCGAAAAATAATAACAATGATGATTAACGGAAGTTCAGCTAATGTTAAGTTAGATGAGAATCAAGAAAACATCATAGAAAAATCAATCACAACCCTTTATGAAAGAGTAGGTGAAAACGATGTGCCTCTTCTTATTGATTTTCAAAATGAATTCAATAGCTATAAATGTGATGATGAAGATGACCGCCAATTTATACAGCGATCAACAAAGAACTTAAAACTATTTACAGATGACACAGCCCCATTTTCAAAACTATTTAATCGGCATAGCCAATTGGATTTAAGTAATAATTTTATTGTTTTTGACATCACAAAATTAAAAAATTATGAGCGGTTACAACGGATTTATATGTTCATTATTTCAAATTGTGTTTCACTAAGGATGCTTAAAGGCAATAAAAGGCAACATGTCATATATGATGAAGTTGCAGAGTTACTACAACACCCCGATTCCGCAAGGTTAATTGAAGATCAATATCGAACCGCTCGAAAATACGGAAATAATATATGGTGTATATCACAAGAGCTTGATGATTTTATTGGTGAAAACGTGGATGCGATACGACAAAATTCACAGATAAAATTTATTCTTCAATTGGACGGAGGCTTTCAAAAGCTAGAGTCATTTGGATTTAATGATAATGAAGTTGAGAGAGTAAAAAAAATATCATTTGGTGAGGTATTTGTTAAATACGGCTCAATCCATTCCACGGTTATTAAAGTCGACCTAACACCATTAGAGAAGGTGCTTTGCTCCACTGATTTTGAATCGCTACAATCATTTTCTGATGTAAAAAGCAGCTCTTTTGATAAAATAAAATCTTTTGCGGAGAAAAGCGTATGAAGATAAAGGCTGGGATTCTTATTCTATGCATTATCCTACAGACAAATTTGTATGCAGTTGTAGACCCTTCGGGACCTGCACAGCGCGCACAAATGATCTTTATATTACAGCAAGTCGCAAGCGCATTACGGATGATACGTGTCGTCAATCAGTCCCAAAGTAAAGATATTGAGAGCATTTTTCGCCATTATGAGAGGTTAGACAAAGGTGATGATTTTTTAGAAATCGCCTCAGCAATGGGATATGAAGAAGAACTGACAAATATTTACGACACCTATGATGATGTCGAGATAGTAAAAAAAACGATAGGGGATGTCGTATCGGATGTAAGAGACATACCTGAAAAATCAATACGATCAACACAGAGAATTGAAAAAATTATTGAAACTAGGCGAAAAATAGGAACAGAAAAGCAAAGTAGCGCCGTTAAAAGAGGCGTTGAATACGAGTCTATTTCTGCTGAAAACACAGAAGAAATAAAGGATTATCAAAAACAAGCATTAGCGGTTACTAAAAAAAACGAGCGCGAAAAGGAAGAAGATCAAGAAAGGGCAGACGAGGCGTTTAAAGTAGGCAAAGAAAATGAAAAAAGGCTGAAAAAGTTCTATAAGGACTTTTCACGATGATTATTCCACCGATGCCAACCGTCAATATATCTTCTGACCGACTTAGGAGTATTGTTGAACTAATCACAGCAAAACATGATGAAATGAGCGTGTTTATTTTATCTTTATTCTCACTTTTTTTTGCGATAGCCATTGTCTCTAAGTATATGGATTTGATATCAAGTAAAGATGATAATGCTATTTTTCCTGTACGAGAGGTTTTTTTTGGGTTTTGCTTTACGGTTTTTATCTATTCTTTGTTCCCTTTCATAGTAAGCGTCATATTAGAGTTGAATAATTTTCTGGCTGATAAAATAATGCTTAGTGATGACTCTTTAGGGTTTTATAAGGAGTATATTGCCAAGAACGCGGACGCACAGGGGTCTTTTAATTTCCTGTCATTAGATATTGATCGAGCGGTTAGTGCTGTTGTGATATGGCTGGGAAGCATTATTTTTTTTGTATTAAATGTATGGCGATATCTGATGTTATCTATTTTGTTTCTATTTTACCCATTGGCTTTTTCACTGTCATTATTACCTAACTTTGGTTGGAAACATATTATTAATTACATCGTGGATTGTAATCAAGTTGCCTTTTGGCTGGTTTTGAAACGAGGGATTGATTTTATATTTAAACCCATGTTTTCAGAGTCTGCGTCATGGGGTGGTGAAACGCCTTACATCACCTTAATGCTATGTTATATTGTGGCTATAATATTTATACCAACAATTGCATCAAAAATAGTAGGCGGAAATAACTATAATTCGCCATTAGCGGCACTTGCTTTTGGGGCTGCATACCTCGGGAGGGGAGGTCTAACAGGAGGCGTTAAAAATATTATTAATAAAGCAAGGAGTGTGGGTCGAGCGCCAGGAAATCCTCTTTCAAACATAAGTAAGGCCGATAAAACATGAACAAAAAATCACGTCCAGAATCCATTTATCATAACCTCATAAAAAACAATCGTGTATTGATTGGGTTTAATATCATCACTCTTATCTTTTGTTTTATGCTAATAAAAAATGAAAACACAATGCCGTTGGTTATTCGTTACATGCCCAATGGTCAAATTGAGACAATTGAGAACTATCATGAAACAAGCAAAATAAATGCGTATGATACAGATATCTTTTTAACGGAATTTGTCAATCGATGGAATTTAGATGATAGTTTTGCTATTCAAGACAATATCCCAAAGGCACTGAATCTAATGGATAAAGAGCTAAGGCAAAAAATGGCTTCATACATAACCAAGGGACGTGTTGAGGAGGTCGTTGAAAAAAACCAAAAAACCATTACAACTATTGAAAAGATTAAGTTTAAAACGAGTGGTGATTTTATCGATGCGAAGGTGCGTTACAGAAGGCAAATAATATCATTTAAAAACAAACCATTAAAAACGAGTGTAAGGCGGATGGAGCTTATACTTTCAGTGCTTGAAAGACGTTCAAAACAACATCCGCATGGACTGCTCGTTACTCAATTTGAGGAGTTTAATTTAAACTAATGGGCGCTTACATTTATCAATTATTATTGCTTTATACGGCTATTCAAGCCGGCTCTTATTTGTTTTTAAGGAAGAAATTAGCCGATATCTTTTTTTGGTCGAATGTTGTTTTTTCTATTATGGTCGCCGTTATTTGTGTTTTTACCAATGCTCCTAATTTATTAGGAGTAAAAGAAACAATAGAGGCTTCACTGATGCTTTATAACGGGATTTATGTTTTAAATAACATCTTATATTCTATTTTCATACCCTCTATGGTGGTATGGTTTTTAATTTGGATTTTCAAGAAAAAATGACAATATTAAGTCGCATTTTTAATAAAAATAGCCATGGAAGCGCGCGCTGGTCTAATTTTTTTGAGACAAGAAAGATTGTGAACAGTAAAAATACAGGGTTTGTTGTTGATGGCATAAATCACATATCGGACGAGTTGAGTTTTCAAAACATGTTATTGCTTGCACCTACAGGAATGCAAAAAACGGTAAAATTTGTTGTTCCAAACATGATGAGACAAAAATTCAGTGGCTCTACTGTTGTAATGGACCCTTCTGGTGAAATATATGAAAGGACAGCAAGCTCCCTACAAAAAGCAGGAGCAAATGTGATTGTTATTTGTCCATTTGAGCAGACAAATGAGCATTTTTCTATTGACGAAACAAATTACTATAATCCCCTAAAGAACGTAAAAACGCTATCCGAGGCTAAAGAAACAGCCGATATACTTGTGGACCAAGTGAGGTCAAAAGGGAACCCTTTTTGGGACAAGGCTGGAGGATCTCTTTTATCAGCCCTTATTTATTTCTTATCTGTATTTGAAAACGGCAAATATTCCTGTTTTGCATCGTTACGCACGCTATTATCATTTGACGATGATGACAGGGAGTCATATTTGTCACAAGTAGAAAATAGAGGAGTAAATGAAGAATACTCTTTGTACAGTCAAAGCAAGGACGAAGTGAAGGCGTCTATATTAGCAACTGCAAAATCAGCAATTAGTATTTTCAGTGATGAGAAAATCGATCATTTAACGCGTTCCAATGATTTTGATTTTTCTGAACTTCGGACGAAAGACACAATATTATATGTCATTATTCCACAGACGAAAGTGAATTATTGTCGTGGATTTCTGGCATTGTTTTATAAGCAGCTTCTCAATCATCTAATGGACAAAAAAAACAAAGAAAATAGTGAGGGTCACCAGGTGAGAGTTATTCTAGAAGAATTTGGTAATATTGGACGCATTCCTGATATAGATAATATTTTAAATACATGCCGGAAAATGAGGATTGCAATTAGCTTAATTTTACAGGAACTAAAGCAAGTTAGAGCTCTTTATGGAAATGATGAAGGCGAAGCAATTTTATCTGGATGTGTTTCTAAAATGTATTATCCCGGAATCGACAGCTTAGACACTCTTAAAATGGTGTCTGGCTTATTAGGAACTAAAACAATTGAGACATCCAATTACCATTCCAGGAATGAGTCTATTTCTTATCAATATTCAAGCAGATCATTACTAAATCCAGATGAGGTTAAAGGCATTCCAGATGACAGTGCCATATTTATGTGTAGGAATTACCGCCCTATTTTTTTTAAGAAAGTGACTCCTTTTTATTTACAGCCATTTCTAAATCAATTTGTAGATTATGGCAAAGTAAATTTTTTTAAATTCAAGGAGCGTCCTAAAACGGAATACAAAGCCTTATGAAAATTAACACATTCAAACAGCTTAGCTTAATTAAAGAGGAGGGTGTTTTACTTGTTTCTATTGATGCAAGTAAAAATAGATTTCGAGGCTATTATATTCATTTGGGAACCACTGAAAAAGGGGAGCCTTACATTAGCAAAAAATGGGGGCGTGTTTTCTTCTTTAAAAACCAGCTTTTTTTAAGACGGAATCAATGGCTATCAGAAGAGACTAGACTATACAGGAATTTAGATGATGCTAGTTCACTTTTTCAATCAATAATCAAACAGAAATTGCGAAAAGGGTATTATGAGTTCGATATTTCTAATTTCAATTACTCTACTTATGAGCAATTATCTCTACTAGAGCACCTAGAAGAAATGAAGAGGCTACAAGATCAATCCTCTGTTTTGGGTCATTATGAGTTTCATCAGATGGAGTTAACTTATGCCTAATCTTTATTACAGAACACTGTTTGGAAGTGAGCCTATTATTAGGTTTTACAATGTTAAAAAGAGAGAATTTATAGATGTGCATAGGGATGAAATATCAAAGAAAATTAGGATATCCATCTCCACCAGCAACAAAAAAAAATCGCCCAAAAGGTACAGATACATTGTGTGTAGGATTGATGATGACGGGACAATAATGAATAAGCATTGTTCAGAACAAGATTGGAATACTTTTGATGTTCCGATTGAAGAAAGGCACAGCCTATCTGTCTAGTCCTCGGCTTTTATTTTTATCCTTTTCTTGAGCTTTCTGAGCTACTTTTCTTAGGGTTCTACTGATTGTGTTTGCAAAGCCAATGCCCATTATTTTTTGGGTTGCTAAGTTTTTTGAAACGGCATGAACTCTTTTTTGTGTTAGATCTAATTTTTGATTTCGATCCAGCACCCTTCTTAGCTCTTTGCGGTAGCTGTTTTCTGTCATCTTTTTGTAGGAATTGAGCTTGTTTTCTGGTTTTAGAGTTTTGCTTTTCCTTTCAGTTCTACCTGTCTTAAGTATTTGTTCTTTATTACAGTACCTAGCCGCATTCATACTTACGTACTCTCCATTTTTTGTTAAAGGGTGCATATAGACATGGGCATGGAGGTGGTCTTTATCTGTATGGATTGAATAGCAGTAGGATAAAGAATCCCATTTTTCCACGTATCTTTCTGAGAATTTTCTCATTGAATCCTTTACTGTCTTTCCTAGTATTTCTCGACTGTCCTTATCAGATAGCTTTGACAGCTCCTTGGGGTTAGGTGAAATAATAAAATGTCTGAGACCAACACCATTAGGAGGTATGTTGTGTCTATATTTTGAAATCCGATCATTCCAAGCTGAGTTAACGCATTTAAGTTTCTCCTCGCTACTCATATCATTAAAACCATATTGGCTGAGTTCTCGCCTAAACTCGCCTGAATATTTTATTTCGGATTTTTCTTTTTTAAGATAATTTTCAGATTCTAAGTCAACATCTGACTTTGTTTCTGCTACTTTCTTTTCAAAATCTTTACTTGGACTAGACTTGTTTTTAGAAACGGTTTTGTTATGTGTTATTTCTGGCTCTACATTACGTTCCTTTTCAAGATATAATAGGTGTTTTGGCATCATTATTTTTGCGCCTTTCATCATTTTAACAACAATCATAGAAATCTATTTTAAGTCTAGTATTTCCATTTTTTTTGTTCTTTCAGTTTTTTTCGTTCCCTCATATACAAAACAAAGTCATCTCCTTTCAACGACTTCTGTGGACGTCTCTCCCCATTAAGTACAAAGTAAAACTCGCCGTCTGGCATCTTTCCGATGGCTCCTTCATTATCATCTAATATAAAACCTGTATGTGAGCTTACCTTTCCAGAAGGAGGCTTGCTATCAAATTTTTGTAACTTATCGTGAACCTGTTTCTGAGTAGAAATGTCGTTTTCTGAATAGGTGGGTTCTTGCGCATCTTCCATTTTTTTCAGCCATTCGCTAAAGGTATTCTCTAGCCCTGCGCATCGATCTTCTACGTTATCCATTTGTTCTTTTAATTCTCTGAAATAATAGCTTTCTGCTGATTTTTGCTCCGCTATATATTTATGAAGTTTATTGTTAGTTTCTGAATATTCTTTAACTTGTTCGACAAGAGTATTAAACATGGTTGCCTGTACTTTGAAGTCTGGGGTTATATTTTCTAACTGGGTCTTTAAATCCTTAATGTTTTTTGTCTTTGATATTTTAAAATAATCCTCAATTATATTCCGTATTACCATGCTCTTTGACTTCCCGCTTTTCTCGCTCATTCGAGTTAGCTTTTTATCCAATTCCATATCTACCCTTGAAAATATATCCGTCTTGTCTTTTTCTCGCGCCATTTAATCCTCACTTCTTCGGCTTTCGTAACTAGCGTAGCGACGTGGAGTATCAAGCTGGACTAAGCTTGATTATATAAAGCTACTGCACTATATAATCAAGTAAAAATCCTGTCTTGCCAAAACGTCCACTTCTACTGTATCAGTTTATTTCGTTTTGTCAACGGTTGACGTTTTGTTTGTTTTATGCTATAATTTGATGATGATAAACTCACTTCTAATAATCCTATTCGTACTCTCTTCTCCTTCTTTCGCAGGTGTTGTTGGTGATAAAACCGGCGTTGGTAATTATTCTCCCTCTTTATCTTCTACTCCCATAAGTGATCAACAATCCTCCGGGGCTTCATCAGCTACCGATGAGGTCTATATTTTAGAATCGCAAATTCTCAACTACCCCAACCCATTCAAGCTATCTCAAGGGACAGAGCTTGGATTTACGCTTTCAAAGGCATCTGACTTGACGCTTACTATATTTAACCGATTCGGTGTTAAATTGGCCTCTATCGACATTCCAAGGGGTTCTGAGGGCGGTTCAGCTAAATATAATAAGCTAAAAATCAATGCTTCGACCTTCAATAACAATCTAATGCCTGCTGGTCCTTATTTTTACACTTTATCGTCTCCCACTAAAACGATAGGTAAAGGTGTTTTTATTATTCGTCCAGGATAGTTTATGAAATTTTTAGCTTGTTTTTTGTTTTTGGTCGGTTTTCATGGGGTGATCTTTTCTGAGGTCCCTTCTTTTTTTATGATTTCAGACTATGGTACCGATGCTGACGCCTCATCCATTGCAAACATTCAAGGATACTCCAAGTCATACAACTCTGTTTTTTCAAATACGGCATCACTATTGTTTTGTCCCGCTCTTAACCACCAGATAAATCCCACGTAGTCTCACCATAAAAA
>JACLAC010003080.1_pt1 | contig 13490 bp, 7 predicted proteins | sample 8027881 | NCBI WGS metagenome assembly JACLAC01 (sample SAMN15725517, study PRJNA655200) | protist metagenome | isolation source: fluorescence activated cell sorting (FACS) single amplified genomes of... | place: Spain: Blaines Bay Microbial Observatory, Mediterranean Sea | collected 2016-01-19 | reverse complement strand
TTTGCCTGTTAAACTACCTCACGGTTTTAACTCATAATTTGGTACAGGCGGTGAGATTCGAACTCACAGCATCCGGTGTTTGAAACCGGCGCGTCTACCAGTTGCGCCACGCCTGCATTAAAATTGGTACCCCACCCCAGAGTCGAAGCGAGACGTCGCACCGTTGGGAACCTCCTGAATCTAAACCAGGCACCTCTGCCAATTGGGCTAGTGGGGTATTAAATTGGTGCATCGAGAGGGAGTCGAATCGGAATGCCGCACCACCTCACATCAACAAGGTTTAAGCTTGCTACGTCTGCCAATTGCGTCACCGATGCATAAAAATGGAAGATGGTAGGGCCGGGGTCGCGCACGACTCGAACCGCAGCGGCGGACCGTCCCCATCACACCTCTGCAATGCGCTGGTTTTCAAGACCAGTTGCCCGCCGCTGGGCCGTACCTTCCGTTGTTTGGCGGAAACGGAGAGATTCGAACTCTCGCAGCGGTTTCACCGCTGTACAGGGTAGCAACCTGCTACCTTAACCACTCGGCCACGTTTCCAGTTAAATTAGTGGGGAAGGCAGGGATCGAACCTGCGATATCCGCATTAACAGTACGGTGCTTTACCGCTTAGCTACTGTGCAATTATTGGTGCATCAGGTAGGACTCGAACCTACACAGCGTTAACGTCGCGTTTACAGCGCGGGGGGCTCAACCTATGCCCAGCTGATGCTTTAATTGGTTGCGGGAGCCGGATTTTCTCCGGGCGGCGTTCCGTCGACGACCAAGGCTTATGAGACCTAGATGATACTACTTCACCATCCCGCTTTTGTTTGGCACGCCAGGTAGGATTTGAATCGAAGCGTCGAACCGCCACATATGCTGGATTTGGAATCCAGTGCATAGCCTCTCTGCCACTGACGTATAATTTGGTGCGGTATACCGGAGTCGAACCGATGTCACCTGGTTGGCAACCAAGTATTTTTCCATTAAACCAATACCGCAAGGCGTCCCTAGCCGGATTCGTACTGGGCGGCACTCCGTCGACGTCGACTGGGCGAAAGCCAGTTGTCCTAAGCCGCTAGACGATAGGGACATTTTGGTCGGCACAACTGGATTTAACTGGGCGGCATTCCGCCAGTATCATCACCCACCTTCTTTAAAACAAAGAGGGGGAGTGCGCTCTACCATTGTCCCCAAGGGGGATAGCAAAGCTATATGCCGATATTAAAAAGCAACCATATTGTTAAAAAGCAGATACCGTTTCGGTGGGTATCGCACCATAAAACAGCTCCTGCGCATCCATGCGCCCGCTGCATTCTGTTCGTCCTGAACGTCAAAACCCCGATTGGGGGTACCAACCGGGGTTTCCGTTTTCGGATTCCGGTTGGCCGCAGCCTCCCGGATTAAGGAAAGCTACTAATTACATGTTTGAATTCTCTTTATGTCCCATCGGGGCCACATCATGACTATCACTTAACAGTCCACAACGCTCGTTTGACCAGGGCCCATCTAACCAGAGAAAGTACCTCGCCGCGCTATACTGTTTTAGGGCGTTCGTGTTAATAAAATTCATCATTAATGTTCTACGTATCTATCTTCTTACAAAAGTAAGGTTTTTGTTTAGCGGCTTGTTAATGTGTGCCGCACTTCTTGTGGTGAGTAAGTGTTTTAAACTTTACGCAAATGTTTTGGTAAATGCAAGCGTCGATTTTTCACCGTTTTTATCGCTTATAACATTCAGACATATCATTGTTTTTATTGAACTTTTTGTTTAAAACGAGCAGTGCCCTATCGCTATTTTTCGCAATATTTCAGACAAGGGATATCGAGGAAAAATCGCGTCATCGGCGAAACTTCCCTACCAGTAAAATCACTCTATTCATCTATAATTATTCGTTCTTAACCTCACTTGAAATTATTTAATAAAACACTCATATCTCTTGAAATTGGTGAGTCGTGAGAGAATCGAAGCGATTCGTCGCACCGTCTCGTGTCCTCCGCTTATGAGGCGGGGGTTCTAACTGTGGGACTAACGACTCCCCTCTTTTCAAATACTATAAAAGTCAAAAGCACTTTTTCCAGGCGAAAAAAAACCCGAAAAGCTGGTTAGCCTTCCGGGTTTTTCGATGTTCTGAACTCTCTGGAAGGCTTAGTGCCTACCAGAACGATAAGCGTTATCTAGTAGACATATTATTGGACGCGCAGCGTATCTCCTGGGCATGTACTAGCCCCAGCGTCCAAATATAATCTTTACTAAATAACGATTGATGTTGCACTTTGTATTCTCTTTAAATTTACAATTGCTTCGATTGTAGCTTATTGGGCGAGCGAACGCTACTTCTGTTTTCTAAACGATGTCAGGTAGATTGTCCTAAATAGGTGCCTTCCCACAAGGGAGCGTATGACCGGTGTGATTGTTGTCGTTAGGAGGGTTTTGTGTGTGCGGGAGGGATTCAGTCCAGTAATCTGTAGGATTTGGTTATTGGAGGTTCGGTGGGTGTGGCACGTCGGCTTGGTGGAATCCTTTCACTTGAGTTGTCTAAGGTGCATCTTGCGCCTTTTTCTAGCCATTTCCGGTGGCCTAACATTCCTTGTTGCTTTTGCTGTAGTGCTATCCTCGCACTCTATCGTCCTTGTCTTTGTTCTCCTCCTGGCATCTTCCTAACACCCTGGCCTTCCTAGCCATTTTCCTTTTAGCGTATCCTCGCGCTTTCATCCTTAAGCCTATTCCTTTCCAGTTATCAGCACTTCCTGTGCGTCGTCCCTGTGGTTAGGCTAATCCCTTTTGAGTAAAGTGCCAAAATTGCCATCGAGTTGATAGTGGCGTTCTTCCTTTGTGTTTGTAGGACATTGACCATACTTGCTATCAGAGCAACTAGTGAGCAGAAGCCACATGCTGGTGGTCATTGGCATAAACCTCAATGTCCACACGTCGCTCGAACGCGTAGCTATCGGCATGGGCATTCCCACTGGCGGTTTGGCTTTCTCCATGTGACCGGTCAAGTTAATTGTCGTCCAACAGATGTGGGAAGGTTGGGGCAAATTGGCGGTGGAATATGGCGAATTGTGGGGCTTGTTCGATGGCTTAAGCCCCTTCTTCCTTTCGCCTCCCGCACTGTGATTCATTACCCCTACTATGAGTGCTTTTCACCCCCCCACCCAAGACAAGGCCAGATGTATGTTTACCTTACTTATGGACTGGGTGAAAAACTCTACACGCTGTGTAGAAAATTGGGTTAAATGGAAGAAGACCTAAACTAGTGCGGTTTATTAAAATGTCTATTGATAAGTCGATATACTGGACAAGTTCTATACAGTTCAACTGGTTCCAATAATTTCGTACGAATAGAAGGGTTGAGACTACACCCTTTACTACACACCTTTAATTTGCGTACCTCAGTCTTTGCGGGACCAAGTTACAAACGTATCCACATACCCCACCGAAGTGCAAATATGTAGCGTGCAATGACTGCCTTTGTTAAGGTGTGGCGATTCACCTGTCCTACGTATCTCCTCTGCCTTTTGCCTACCGTCAGCCTTGCGAGCTATTAAGAGGGGCTTTCCTCACCGTGCGGCTCTGGACAAACAGCGCATTGGCTTGCGGCCAAGTTGCTGTCCTTGTTATCCCGAAGGATCAAGGAGTTAAGTCATTTTCAATACATAGCGGACACGTCTTTGCGTTTTTTGGTTTAAATATGGGAATTGAACCCACGACCGTTTGCTTTCAAGGCAAATGCTCTACCAGCTGAGCTAATTTCAACAACCTACTACAGTGAGCGTGTCCTGTGGTTACCTAATCTTTTGGATTAGCCAATGCCACTCACCATCTATCTTTCAGGTACCCCTTACTTGATCGTTATTCTGGATTTAGTGAAACACCCCTAAACCCCTTCGAACTGCATGACGCCCTTATCTGCCGACTAGGACTATCACACTACCCTTTGCCATTGCGGTTAGATGGTTGGTACTACCGTTATCGCCACCACGCGTTAATTCGAATGCTTGTATTCCTGCGTAGACAGTACTTGAACACTCTCCGACGGTAACCACCCGTACCCACTGTTTCCGACCTGAATCGAAACTTAAGGCTTGGCTTGCATGAATTGGCCAACCGAAGCTGGTGAAGAGTTGTAGGCGTCTCTTCTTTCATACCCTTGCGAGTACTTATCAGGGTCATGCCCCTAAAATTTTACATTTGGCACGCCAGGTAGGATTCGAATCGAAGCGTCGAACCACTACATATACTGGTTTTGGAGGTCAGCGCATAGCCTTTCTGCCACTCATACATCCATGCGCCCGCTGCATTCTGTTCGTCCTGAACGTCTTTTGGATGTTCGTGTTAATAAAATTCATCATTAATGTTTTATGTATCTATCTCCTTACAAAAGTAAGGTTTTTGTTTAGCGGCTTGTTACTGTGTGCCTCACTTCTTGTGGTGAGTAAGTGTTTTAAACTTTACGCAAATGTTTTGGTAAATGCAAACGTCGATTTTTCACCGTTTTTATCGCTTATAACATTCGAGTATATCATTGTTTTTATTGAACTTTTTGTTTAAAACGAGCAGTGCCCTATCGCTATTTTTTGCAATATTTCAGACAGGGGATATCAAGGAAAAATCGCCTCATGGGCGAAACTTCCCTACCAATAAAATCACTCTATTCATTTATAAAAATTCGTTCTAAACCTCACTTTAAATAATTTAATAAAAACACTTGTATCTCGTAAAATTGGTGAGTCGCGAGAGAATCGAAGCGATTCGTCGCACCGTCTCGTCCTCCGCTTATGAAGCTGGGGTTCTAACTGTGGGACTAACGACTCCCCTCTTTTCAAATACTATAAAAGTCAAAAACACTTTCTTCAGGCGAAAAAAAACCCGAAGAGCCTATAGGCCTTCCGGGTTTTTCGATGTTCTGAACTCTCTGGAAGGCTTAGCGCCTACCAGAACGATAAGCGTTATCTAGTAGACGAATTATTGGACACGCAGCGTATCTCCTGGGCATGTACTAGCCCCGGCGTCCAAATACTTTCTGTCGCAAAATAAGTTTTACTAAATAACGATTGATGTTCCACTTTGTATTCTCTTTAAATTTACAATTGCGTCAATTGTAGCTTATTCAGGAGTTGAGTGCCACACCTGTTTTCTAATCGATATCAAGTTGATTGTTCTAAATAGGCGACTTTCCACGAGGGAACATATAAGGGGTGTGGCACGTAGGCCTGGTCTTTGTTCTCCTTCTGGCGTCTTCCTAACACCTTGGCTTTCCTAGCCGTTTTCCCTTTAGCATATCCTTGCGCTTTCATCCTTGCTGGCTTACATCCTTAAGCCTATTCCCTTCCAGTTATGAGCAGAAGCCACATGCTGGTGGTCATTGGCATAAACCTCAATGTCCACCCGTCGCTCGAACGCGTAGCTATCAAAATAGGATACACTCCAAAACAGGTGCGGTTTATTAGAATGTCTATTGGATGCAATTAAAGAAATTTTGGCCATGTTCATAGTTTCGGCCACTGCCCCGTCTTCCCGAGATGTCGGACCACCACTCAGGCGGGAATCCATCCTTCGTTAGGCACAATGGGCCCATCGATGAGACTGTAGGTCAACGGATTGCCATCAGAGAACTCAGGGTCGATGGATACTTTGCTTCGATTATCAATCTGATCATTGGTTTTTATCGCTTGGTTTGCGAGCGGAATATAACCCGGATCGCACGTCGGTGACGTTCTATAGGCATCAGCAGCCGGATTAACACGCCTTACTCACCAAGAACAAAAGAAAGCGCCTAATACTAAAGTCGATAAGTAAACCGGTTGCGAACCGCCTTCACCCCAAGGGATTTACTGTCGGTTATTCGTGGAAAGTAAATAAATTGCTTGGTGGCTTCGATGGAGGGGGCTCCAAAAATGTCACCATCGCTTTCACTTACCAAAGTGATATTGGCAACGCTCCCGTCCGGCAAAATATCGTATTCGGTAACCGCCCACCCCGACAAGCCTTGTGAAGCCGCCACCAGAGGGTATTTGGGGCCGGGTTTATATAAGTCGATGCGTTTAATATAGTCGGCTTCTTCGGGGTGCCATACCTTGCGCCAGGGCTTGTTCGGCATAGTCACCCCGTTTGACAAGCACCTTCTGTTGTAGATCCATGCTGCGTTCAAAATCCCCCTGCTCGGCATAAGCAGCAGCTAACACACTAAATGCCTTGCTAGAAGGCTCTTCGTCGGTGCTCAAGGTGCTTTCGATGAGGCTAATGGCTCTACTAGCATCGCGTAATTCGGGCGCGTTTAAGGCGACCAGGTGCCAAGCCAAAGGGTAAAGGGTAAAGGGCTTTTTTATGTTGGGCTTTATGGGCTTGCTCATACCAGTGGAGCGCTTTGGAGCCGTTTTGGGGTAAGACAATCCCCTTGCTGTACATTTCACCTAATTATAAAGCTATTGGGGTTTCTTGTTCAAACGTATTGTTGACCAATGGTGAGATGTTTGAACTTAGGGTCACCCGCCTAACACTCTCAGACTTTAAAAGCAGAGTCTAGGATTTGAATTTGAATAATAACGAGTTTTTCAGGTTTCCGGTGTTTCTCACGTTTTTTGCGCTATTCCCCCCATGTTTAACCCTGTCCTCTCGATGTATTTGTAGCGCCTATACTAAATGCGTCCTCTAATGACGAGAAGCCCTTTATGAACGACGTGCTTACCCCACATACTGCCATTAAGTTAACCCGGCTGTTGGTATTAGGCTTATTCGTCATTGTTGCAACGAACAACACGACAGCAACAGAGCTCGGGGGGAGTAAGACACTACCGGGTTTTTTGGACCACCACACAAGTGCACGGGTCGATTCTTTGGGAAGATACAACCGTAAAAGAGCCCGAGGAAGGTAGAGATATTAAAACCCCCGTGTTCTATTTTGAAGAAACGGGTGAAAGTAGAAGGTTACCACCAGATTGGGCGTGTCCTGAAAAAAGGACAAATTGCTCTACCAACAACTCGCCCAAATAACGGTACTCCATGCAAAACTTCGCTTACATGATAAGGCCGATCTTTTTCTCGACCGTACCCGTGATAACGTTAGCCCATCGCTTGAATACCTTACCTTGGTTAAACAGACCATAAGAAACCCTAGGCTTGATTTTTGTACCCACCGGTACCCAAAGGGTGTGTGAAACGCTTTGGGTATTTCGTCTTGGTTATTTGTAACTATTATTTTTCTCTTGCAGTGCTGCCCCCTGCGTTTTGATCACAGATTGGTACCAAGTGAAACTTTTCTTTCGGTATCGCGCCAATGAACCTGTACCATCATCATTTCTATCCACATAAATAAAACCATAGCGTTTGGCCATTTCCGCAGTAGAATTACTCACCAAATCAATCGGCCCCCACGTGGTATAGCCCATCAGCTCAACCCCATCTTTGATTGCCTCGGCCACTTGTACCAAGTGATCATTAAGGTATTCAATACGGTAATCATCTTCAACCGTGCCATCGGCTTCTAGGGTATCTTTCGCACCCAAGCCATTTTCGACAATAAACAGCGGCTTTTGATAGCGGTCGTACAGCAGATTAAGCAAATAGCGCAGCCCTTCTGGGTCGATGGGCCAGCCCCATTGCGACACGTTTAGGTGAGGGTTAGGCTCAAAACCGGCAAAATCCGGATGGGTTTGCTCCGGCGGACTAGCACTGGCACAACCACTGGAATAGTAGCTAAAGGAAATAAAGTCGACGCTGGCACTAGCAAGGACTTCTGCATCCCCATCCAGCATATCCAGCTCGATCTGCTGTTCCTTAAAATAGCGCAGCAGGTAGCCAGGGTATTTCCCCCGTACTTGCACATCGCCAAAGAACAGCCAACGGTTGTTCTTCTCCATCGCCGCCAGTGCATCGGCGGGCTTGCTGCTTAGGGGAAACAACAGTGCGCCCAGCATCATATTACCGATCTTCGCGTCCGGGATAATCTCGTGGCAAGCCTTCACCGCCAAGGCACTGGCCAACAGTTGATGGTGGATGGCCTGGAACATGGCCTGCTCGCTACTATCCTCCGGGATACCTACCCCGGTGAAGGGCTTGTGCAGCGCCATATTAATTTCATTAAAGGTCAGCCACAGCTTGACCTGGTCTTTATAGTGATCAAAGACGGTTCGCGCGTAGCGTTCGAAAAAGCCAATCACTTTGCGATTGGCCCATCCACCGTAATTTTTGACCAAGGCATAAGGCATTTCGTAGTGGGACAAGGTCACAAAAGGCTGAATATTGTACTTTTTTAGCTCAGCGAAGATCTTATCGTAATAGGCCAGGCCTGCTTCATTGGGCGCACTGTCATCCCCATTGGGGAAGATACGGGTCCAGGCGATGGACAAGCGTAAGCAGCTAAAGCCCATCTCGGCAAACAGTGCTATATCTTCTGGGTAGCGATTGTAAAAGTCGATAGCGACATCTTTTATGTAGGTCTGTCGACCCTCTTGGTAGGGCACATGCCGACTGATGATGCCCTTAGGCTGTACATCGGCAGTCGATAGCCCTTTGCCATCGCACAAGTATGCGCCTTCACATTGGTTGGCGGCAATGGCGCCGCCCCAGAGAAACCCCTTGGGGAATGGTGCTTGCATAATGATCACTCACTTTTATTGGTGAAAACTCTACCAGCACTTTGCCAGACCCCGTTAAATATATCCAGTGCACAACGCGGTGTTGATGTATAGATGACGCTTTTTGATTGATTTAACTTGGCTATGATCGATATGTGAAAGCAGCGTCGATACTTTAGTTCGGCCCACTCAACACGCCCGGCTCCCCCCAAAAGGCGGACCATATGTTATCGCGAAGTATAATAAACGCCGCATCTCCTGCAAGTACACTACGTGAAGGCTCAACGTTTGCAGAGCCAATAAACACTTCTCCGACAGCACTTAAGCTCGCATTTTCTAAACTCAAACCATTGATCTCATATTGATGTAGCGTCGTCCCCCGAGACATTGATATTCCCTCTGATTGCTCGGTATGTGTTCGTTCTATCGTAAAAGCAAAACGCAGTTGATCATCACTACTTCTAAAAAATGTGATCGCACGCGGATCAGTGATCGCCTCAGTAACGCTCTGCTGATCGCCCACTACAATGCGATCGACTTCTTTTAGATTATTTAAATCCGCCATAGTATACAGTCGGGTAATCACCCCTGTAGGGCCCTGAGCTTCAATATCTCTACCGATCCCCACAAGAACATTTTGTGATACAGGGTAAAGCACATCGTCCAAGCCCGGTACTTGGAGTGTACCCACCGTCATAGGTGCATTGTGGCGGCTCAAATCAATGACAAAGAGTGGATCAGTGGGTATGGCACTGACAATAAAAGCACGATCCCCTAAGAACCTTACGGCCGATATATCTGTACTTGCATGACTAATCGCATCCGCGTTATTGAGCGAGGTGCTATTAGGTAAAGTTGCCACACTATTCATCTTAGTACTATCATTCACATCTTCCAGTACATGGAGTTGGTGAACGAAGTCACTATTATCACTCTCCTGATACGAAGACACCACTCGCAAATAACCATCGCGCTCATCCATTCTGAGTGAAGGCGCAGACAAACCCAATGTACCCGCTACGCTACCTGTGGAACGGTAGCGAACATTCCCTTGTTCCAGCATAAACTTGTGAAATACAGAAAAGCTGCCTGCTTGCGAGCCCCCACTGCCCACTAGATACAGACTGTTGCCATCTTCATACACGGCTTGGACATTGTCACTTAAACAGCTTGCATCAGTAATGATGCGTTTGGCCAAATCAATGGCAACGATGCTTACCACAGTTGGATAACCACTATTGTTATCACTACCTTCGGGAATCAAACAGTCCTCTGCCTGCAATAAGCTTTGCCCCGATGCGCCATTAATACGCAGCTGCGGCAATAAATCCGCTAATGGGGTTTGTGCAATACCCGCTTCGACTTCTTGGACTTGGGTTACCGAAGAATGAAAAAAATGCCCTGCAGGCAGTTCAGGGGTATATTCTGCTACAAGATATAATATGTCACCGATTCTATAGCTATCGTAGAGTATACCGTCAATTTCAGCTGTCCAGGTTTTTGTTGGCTCCGTTGCCTCACTCACATCGTATAGCGATATTTGCACGTGATGATCCAAGTGTCCGCGCGTGATGGGGAGGCTGGGAAAGGCCCTTGCGCTTTGCACGCGTACCTCAGGCGTCGGGGTTGGATAATCGTTGAAGAAAACGTCGGCTTGTGGTTCAGGTGTACTGCGAAAGCGCGCACTGTTTTCAATGGTCGCTAGCGCTTCGGTCGACCCATTGCCATTGGTAACAAGCAACAAGTCGCTGGGTAAGTGCCATGGGTTATCCTCAATCGGCAACTCACTCACCAACCGGACGGAGGCATCGACCGCATCCGTCGATAGAATACGGATAAAAGGGATACTTGGCGGCCGCGGCTTCGGGTTGAAAAAATCGTTGTAACCTGCCGACATATAAATATGCTCACCGTCACTTTTAACAAAGTCGGCTTGGCCTGCTCCGGGCAGTGGGACGTTGCTGAGAGGAAAACGCAAACCATGCCCATTAAAGTTTAAAAGATCAATATCAAACGACGTTAAACGAATACCGTTTTTTAAATGTGTCTCCAGGGTTTGCTCTGTAGCTGGGATTAAGCTCCCAGGCATTGCACCGGCTAAGGTAAGCTCTGCGTAATCAATACCATCAACCACCGTCGAATCCACAAGTGGTGGTATGCAGCACGCAATTACAGGAAGGTTGTTCGTATTGTTGTCTGTTGGCTGATCCATGTCCGTTTGATCGCTTGCACGTGCTCTGTCCCAAATGCACATCGTTATATATAAGTATTGATTTTTTATGACGAACCAGAGACGCAAAAGTTGTAATACACCTACATACGGTGCTTTAAACGTTATAGCAGGGTGAATGATTCGATATTAAACGAATGCACCGGAGGGGGATAACTGAGATGTTGCAGAATTAACCTAAATGGTGGCTTTGGTGACACTTTGGTGAGTATTTGGCATCCACCTAGACGCCCAAGATCCTCATCAACTGATAAGATGCTTGTACAAAAATATTATTGTTCGATAAACAACCTAAACAGCCCAGGCTATCTAAGTGGTTTGGAGTGCTTTGGTTGCTTCAACAGCAAGTGCAAAGTCTCTGGCTCTCTGCAAGCCAATCCAAATCGATTGTGGGCCTGGTTCACCATCGCCCTTACGGCCTAAAAAACCACCGAAACTTGCGAGCATTGCGATTATTTCGTTTAACGGCGGGACTTCCTCTGGTGGCGCTTGTTTCTCACTTACAATATAAATGGCTTGCCACTCCTTAGTGTCAAAGACAATATCGCAAGGTAAATCTGGGCATTCACGTCCTAGCATGGTCAAATATAATACGCGCCAAGCGACAATCATATACAGCGCTAATGCAGGCTGAAGTCGACTAGCATGTTCCAATTGAAGTTTCTCAATCTGGCAGCCACTTTTGAGTATACGAAAGTAGATTTCAATTTGCCAACGACATAGATACCATTGGACTTTTTCGATAATATCCTCTGGCGTTTCCAACTCTAAGTTCGTCATGAACATCCATGTGACAGGCTCTTCACCACATGGCGGGTTTTCTTCTTGAGCCATTATGACCGTCACTTCTGTGGCTTCTAAGTCGCTATGAGCGCGTTCTGGTGGGCGCAACATCACCCGCACGCTTTTGAGTGTTTGAGTCACAGTTTGACCTGCTCTTGTCCTATGGCTCGCAGGAAGATCAAAGGTCAGTTCACCCAATTTGGGTGCGTAAATTAGGGCTTTACTAATTTTGTCATCTTCGGTTTTACGGTCACGGCAAATTCGTACGAGATAATCAGCTAAATAGTTTTGAAGATACCCTTCAAGGTATAACTCATATATATCGCCTTCACGATCAGACATGTAAACACATCGAGTCTTTCGCATGCCTTTTGCTATTTTACATACGTTCCGATAGCCTTCAATCCAACGCAGACTCTCTTTTTCCTCCAATGCTTTTTCTCTACGCTTACTTTTCTTACCATAGGTGGCGGGATCACGCGACCACATCAACGTGTTTAGGACACCTAAGCATAAACGATCCGGAGTTACGGCTATGGTTGGATGTAAATAGAGTCCATTTTGATCTTCATAAGTGAGTGGCCCCAAACCTTTCAGTTGAGGTTGACTGGTATAATCTAACTCCGTTGTATCCTCAATACATAATACCGTCTTATGCTGAGCCATTCGTTTTTTGGTCGACTGATAATGCGGTTCTAATACTTTTTCTTGCGTTACCTTTTTGTTGTCGAGAAAGTTATAAGCCGCACAGGTTTCAGACCAACCTCCACAAGCGGTGGGGATGCTATTGCTTGGCTGAGAAGAAAAACTACCAAGTATTTTTTTCGCGCGTTTATCGAGACGCTTATCCTTTAGGTTGATACCGTCCAGTTCTTTTGCTTCCCAGCTCATGATGTGGCCCTTAATGTTGCACGAAAATCTTTGTTCAAAGGTCTAACATATAGGTCTTTTATAGGTAATATTGCTTTATGATTTCTATCACATTTACCTCTACCTTGAGTCTGTCCAAGATGTTGCCAATTTGCAGCACGATAGCAAGTGCCACGGAACCGTTGCTGTTCGACAAATGTTTCGAGTAATACGGGTTTAATGCCGTAACGCGTTTGAAAATCCATTGGTACTTTACGCTCACTATACGCTAGTACTTTAGAAGCCAAGTTTTTACAGTGTATCCAGGGTAGTATCAAAAAACGGGCGTTGTTAAGCACATAGCTGAGCTGGTTTTCTCGTTGCGATACACTCCAGCCAATCCACTTATCCCGAGCAGCTACTTTCCAAGCCGCTGCTCCCCAGCCCAGAGCACCTAACAAGCCGCCTTCCCACTGGATTAAGTAGCGTAATTGAGCGCCAGGCAGAGGCTGATAACCCAAGTAATGGTATTGGTCGATTAAAGCATTCCATAAAGCGGAGTCTTTGGGATTATCGACTAGAACCAATTCTAGGCCAGGAAGGTCATTGACTGTGCCTTCTAGCAGTTGAGGTTGAGGCAATTGAGGCTTTTGTTTTGATAAAGGTTTACCATTACCGTTGCCATTTTTGGGGGCAGGCAAGCAGATTAAGCCCTCTCTGTGAAGGCGTAGTAGAGCGACCCGACAGCTCATGGCTTTCAGCTCACCACGGACATTACGCCAATCAAGCCGTTCACATACCTGCCGAGCAATCTCGGCTCTAACGGGTGGCTCGACAGTACTTATGATGTCTTTTATGACGTTGATTTCATCAACACCAAAATAACGCCCACTAGCTCTGATTGGCTTCATATTCTTCAAAACACATACCCACTATGGCAAATATGTACTTTATACCCTGTTTTTAAGCCTGTGTCCAGCCAAATACCAAAATCCCTCCCCTATGTCTAGCAAAACTTACGTATAACGATGTGGTCCCAAATGGGAGAGTCATCACCAGAACAAGC
>JACLAC010023597.1_pt1 | contig 13493 bp, 3 predicted proteins | sample 8027881 | NCBI WGS metagenome assembly JACLAC01 (sample SAMN15725517, study PRJNA655200) | protist metagenome | isolation source: fluorescence activated cell sorting (FACS) single amplified genomes of... | place: Spain: Blaines Bay Microbial Observatory, Mediterranean Sea | collected 2016-01-19 | reverse complement strand
ACAGGATGTCACTAGAAAAGCTGCAAGAAGATTGGAAATATTATTCCGTGTCTTGATAAAAATGTATCCAACAAACACGCTGCTTCTTGCATCGTATGCAGTATTTCATCAATTTATACGAGACCATAGTACAGCAGCTGTATACTTTCAACGAGCGATTAAAATTGATCCGTATAATAACAAAGTAATTGGTGCATTTGGTCAATTTGAAGAAGAAGCAGCAAAACGCCGTGCAGTTATACGGGGTGAAAGTGCATCTGCATGGTTTAGTGAAGATGACTTCCGTTTTGAGGATATGACCTTAGAAACTACTCGTGAAATCAAAGATTCAAAACGTAGGAAAACAATAGGTTTGCGCGTACGTTGCTATTTCATGGGCGATAATATTATGATCAAAGCAAAAGAGATACCGCGTAAAACACCTGATATAATGCTGGAACTTGGTTTAGTTCAGCAACCAACCGAAGAAGAGATTAAGAAGGAAACAGAGGAAGGAAAAGAATATCGCGTCTTTTTGACTGGAAAAGATTGTGCAATTTTTGTGAAAGTGCTAGATATGGCATATTTATTATTACCAACATATCGCAAAGCATTATTGCATAAAATAGTCGATCGGTTGGTATTTCAAGATCTTGTTGTAACTGGCGAACAGGCATTAGGGGTTGAATTTCGGCAAGAACCGTGGTTGCATGTAACACATGTAACACAAGATAAATGGTTTCTAAGTGTCATGGCATCGTGTGTAGATCGAGTTGCTGAGCGTCTTGCTAAAACAGAGTTGTTACAAGCCACAAAACCATTTGAAGGATCTGATATGGACAGCGATGAAGATGACGACAATGCTAAGGGGCGTAATAAACGGGGTAAAAACAAGAGAGGCAAATCGAAACGATTTCAAAAAGGTAAGAAAAAGAAGAAATCACCATTTGAAGTTGTCAAAGTACCCGCAGAAATGAAAAAGGGCAATGATCAAGCAGGGGGTGAGGAGGAAGAAGATGATTACTTTGATGGTGGGCATGGCAATACTACAAAAGATGGTAAATTCATATCACATGAAGAACGATTAAGTTCCGGACGTTCCATAGTATTCGTCGCATATATATATAAAATTAAGCGTTCATATAGATTAACGGTAACTGGAGAGCAAATACGCAAATTATTTGTTGATCAGCCGTTGTTGGTAAGGAAATTTCTTCGACCTGGGTGGCGTTTGCAAGCGCGCCCATTGGTGTTGCGCTTAGTAAAGATGTTAGAACTGTGCGCTACAAATGATACACCGCGTATCTATGAGAAAAAAATGGTCCTTGTAGATGGAAAATATGTTGAAAAAAAAGTTGATGTCACTCCTGCACATGAACCAACTCGTAAATTATTATTATCTAGATTGAATGAAAGGATGGAAGAGGCAAGACTAAATATTGCTGCGACGCAAATACAAAAAATTGCACGTGGGCATTTAGGAAGAAAATACGCAAAGGAATACTTACCGTGGACATCAGCTATAACAATACAGCGAGTATGGTTGGGATACAAAGCACGCCAACGCTTTAAAGAAATGTTATATCACGATAGAAGGCGCAGAAAATCTACGAAGATTCAAGCATTGGCACGTCGATATTTCCAACGATTGGAATTGTCAAGATTGCTGTATGATAAGTTTCCATTTAGCGTTGGGTATTGGAATAAATTATGGCATGCATTTTCATTGCAACGACGTGCCAGTATTGCTGGTAAAAGTCGTAAAGCAACAGAAATGCAAAAAATTGAAACTGCTTTATGGTATGAAACAATGGAAACACCAGTATCCTTTCAAATGTCAAATAAATTGTACATCAGTGTGATAGAGACGCAAGGAAAGGTAAGCGCGAAAGCAAATTTTGGATATGGTTTATTACTTTTAGCACAGGAGAAAGATTATGGTGAAGCGAAGAAATATATTGAACAAGGCTTTCGTTTAGATCCAGGTGGTCGGGCATTTCAAGTTACAGAAGATGCATATTTTCGCCGTGCAGCTTTGATCAAATCTGAAAACGCAGAGTCGCAAATGATGTACGCCTTATTATTGCTGTATGTACGCAACAATCCAACCACTGCTCAATCTTATTTAGATGAAGCGATGATTTTAAGTGAATTGGAGATAGATTCAATAAATTACCAAAATGAGGAAGATGCTAGGAAAGAAGCCATAGAAAGAAAAATTGAGCAGGAAAAGAAGGAAGAAGAGGAAAAGCTTCGCAAGAAACGCGGCGGGCGTTTGCAACCAGTACCAAAAACAGATGAGGAAAAGGAAATGGAGGAAAGCATACGGAAGAAAAAAAAAGAAGAAAAAGAACGCCGGGAAAAACGTATCAAAATTTTGAATCAAGTTAAACGTGTCATTGATATTGCTAATACACGAGCCCAATCTTTCAATCAACACGCAATACCATTCCAAGCTTTATGGCGTGGACACCATGCACGCTGTAAACATGGACCTGCCGTATTGAGTAAATTGTGTAGATATGAATACAAATTGATGCCAGAAAATGCACGTGTAGTGGCACGACAAGCATTAGCACAGCATGCTATCAAAATGAATTACAAAATGGCCGTTTCAATGTATCGTCTAAGTGTTTCCATTGATCCTGGAGATGCATCGGTACAATTTGCATTTGGCCTCGCATTAGTAGCATTGTCTGGATTAGAAGATAAGCCAAGCCTATATGACGAAGCAGTGGAAGTGTTTAAACTTGCTAGAGATTTAGACAAAGCTAGTCGTTCCTATCAATGGTTTGAAAGTGAATTTTTCAAGCCAACTCTGCATCCTATGTGGGATCCATTACGTCAATATGGAGTTCGAGTCAAAAATATGGGAGACTTAGTCTTAGCAAGTTTAGAAAATAAAAGCAGGTTGCGTAATGATGGAAATAATGAAGTTCGTGCTCGCATTATTTGTAACCAAGCATTAATGGCCCAGTGGATACGGGAGGATTATGGGCAAGCGAATAAGTTATACATTGAAGCGCTACTTTTATCACCAGCAGATTCAATGATAGTTGCATGTTACCATCAATTTTTTAGCCAAGGGCTTGCAGTGCATTTGCCGAAAAGCGAGCTGGAAAATGCCAAAATGCTTCGAGAACGTTTGTTAAATACAAGAGAAAGCCGAGAAGAGAGAGAGTTGCGTTTGAAGCGTTTGGAGGAGGAACGTATTATACGTGTGAAAATGCAAGGTCTCACACGGGATCGTGCAGTTCGCGAAGGTGCAATGGATAGAATCAAAGAGGCTATGGAACGAGAGAAAATGTATAATCTTGAAGATCATGTGCTTAGAGCAAAGATTGCAGTTATAACACGTCAACGTGAAGGTATTGTTGGTAGTGTTGGTAAATCAGCTGTTGAAATTGCAGAAGAAAGAAAGAAAAAGCGAGAAGAAGCCAGGGCAGCAAAACGAAAACAAATGGTTAAAAATAGAAAAAAAGACAAGAAGAAAAAAGAAAAAGGTGGAAAGGCGAAGAAAAAAATCGTTGGAAATATCACATTCAGTGATACAACGTAAGGGGGTGTATATTAAAATTAAAACTACTTTTTAAAAAATTTAACGTTTTCCAAATCATATAAAAAAAAATAAAAATACGTGTGCATACTCTCTCTCTCTCTCTCTATTTTACATTTCCTCCCATTTCTTTGATGCATCTTCTTTATATTTTTCATGATAAGAAGTACCACCAACACCTGGATTCATTACTATGTGTGGGTATATTATATATATACATGTGTGTGTGTGTGTGTATCATACGATGTGTTAGATATGTATGTACATATTTGAATTTCTATTTCTTTTTTTATATTAATATATAATATAAAATTAGCTATTATATATAAAATCATTTAAAGTGTAGGTGTACAACTTACTGTTCAATTTATCCATTTCTTTCCAACGCTCAATCGTTTCAAGAGGAGCTTTATACTCAGTACCATGCCCATGCTCTGCTGGCAAACGTCCACCATCATGCTCTATTTCTTTTTTAATTTTCATTTTTACTTCTTCTACATTTGTATTATTATTAAAGCATATATCTTCATGCACTACATTGCATCCAAAATGACTATATCTCATTCGTTTGATTGGTTTATCATCATCTTTCAAATGTTGAAATTCAGGTGAATTGACATTATTTTTTGCTAATGCATAATCTATTGAAAGTCCTTGTGTATTTGTACCATTACAATAAGTTTTAAATGCTGGTGCTGCACTAAAACGAAAATACGTCACTTTCGGTATATCTTCTTTTTCACATTCATGTACATAGATTGAATTATTTTTCTTACAAAACTTATTTAAACGATCTTCCGTTCTTTTTAAATTACCATCGCCATACTCACCAAGTGTTATTATTAAATGGTGATTATATAATTTACCTAAATTATAAATTTTATCTGGTAATGCTTTTGGTAATATATTATTTAACCAATATAACATTTTATCTGGAAATATACTAGCAAATGGCAATGGCAATGATTCAATTTTTAATTTCATATTCCACATCCATTCTAAATTAGCACCAATGCCAAATTTTGCAATGGCATGACATAAAAATCTACCAGCATCATCAATAATATCAATTGAATCTCGATCCATATACTCACATGCAATTGGCAAATCATTTGGATTATGTAACAACACCTCTTTCTTTAATTTTTGTGCATCTGCTAATGAATTACAACTAACCCACAATGTTTTTGTTTCTTTTGGTTTTTGAAACGTATCATGCAACGTAGCTAAAATTAAAACTTTACCCTCTGATCTACATGGTTCTATACCACTTGTATCAGCATTGTATCGAGAAACATCATGATTCAATTTACACACATGTTTGGAATAACTTTTAGCTGCTGATGCTGCTACGTTTTTATATTTCGTATCAAAATCATCATTGGAAATGTCGCCACGTTCAATTTTTTCAAATAATTCTTCATTTGTTTTTGCTTTGATTCCTAATGTATTATGAATTATTACTTTGCCATCTTTATCAACTTTACACCATAATGCTCGCTCAGTATATGCAGGACCTTTACGGATCTGGGTGCCACCGCTACCAAAGGCAATGCCTGCACCAACACTTGGATTTAAAAAATAAGAGCCTAATATAGAATGTGATTCCCTGTCAACACTGTTAGCTGCTGTTGCTAAATCGAATATGCCAGCACCAGCTAGACATAACATTTGCTTTTTATCACCAACCAGTTGTATTTTCTTCAAATTAGACATATTAATAACAACAGTCGGACGACTACATTTATTGTTGCGTGGAGTTGTGCCACTGTGGAGCGCAGCATATGAATGAGTGAATTGTGTTAGAGAGGTTGTCCTTTTTATCAGGTTTAGGGGGATAAAATTTACTTACCCAGTCAGACTAGTATTTTTACCCATTGGTATTACAGCAACATTTGCGTTAGAACAAGCTTGTAAGACATTAACAGCTTCTGATAAAGTATTTGGATGAATTACACAATATGCAACTCCTTTACCTATTCGCGCCCCTGTGAGCAACTCATTTGTTGTTACATTATTGGGACCTACTATTTTTTTCACTTTATCTGGAAATTGCAATTGAATTTTTGTCAACATATTAGTATTTGACTCCTCCATATACATGTGTCGTTGTGGAGTAATATTATTAATGGCTTGTTGTGTATATTCATGGGAACACGTTTTTGGAAATCCACTAGGTAATGCACGGTTAGCACTTTCTCTCTGATGTTTCATACCAAATTGATATCCTATTAGTGCACATGTTCCTCCATATATTATTGGTCTATTTTTTGTCAGATCTTTGATTATTTTAAACCAAGCAGCCATCTTTGATTGAACTAAATAATTATAGATGTGTTTGATTTTCTTTATTATTCTAGTATAGATGCTTCAATTCGCCTCTATTTGAATGATGATTTTAATTTAAGAAAAAAAATTAAAAAAAAAAAAATGTTGTTTTAGTTTGTTGTGTTGTTGTTTGTTGAGCTTGTTTGTGCACTTGTTGTTTTTTGTTGTTGTGGTGAAAATAAGAAATTAAAATGTGCGCTCCGTCGTCGCACCATAACCACATCATTTTTTTTACAAGTAGTATTAATAGCTATATTTCGTCTCTATCGCTTATAATAGTAAGCTATATAGTAGTATTATATTATGGCACTATATGCTAATTGGTTTAGGTTTATTAATAATTTCAAGCTTTAGAAAGAAACAAAAATTAAAATCCAAATTGTAAAAAATCGTCGGGAATATATATATATATACGAGTATCATATATATAATATGTATCATATATACTATGATACGAATATTCGTATTTTTTTGTATATATATCATTTTTTAATATGATATGATATTAGAAATGCGCATAATTAAATATTAATCTCAAAGTAATTTATACGTTCGTGGATTATTTTTTTACGTAAGTTTTCAATCAACATCAGTGGTCTTGATCGGTATTCTCTCCTCCTCCACTATGACCAAGAACACCTAATTTATGGAATATATCAATCTTCTTTTTCATATTCTTCTTATATTTTGGTGAAACTTGGATATGATTAGAAACAATATGATCTTTAAGACCCCTAGTTGGTGGTCGTCCAAAATGCCATTGCGGTTCGTGCAATACCAATTTTGTTTCAAGAAAGTCTTCTGGTTTCAATTGATTTGGTGACATGGGCAATGCTCGATATTTTTCTACCGTATGCAATGATACTTCTTCTCCGCCTTCATATTCAACAGCCATTATTCTCCATGCTTCCTTCATTTGGATTTTGTCCTTTATTGCGTAACCTCTTTTTTTCCATAATAAAACGGCATCAGCTGGTATCTCAGTCACTACATCAGTGACGAGTGGATTTTTATGCACATCTAGACGATGAAAAGATTTATGCTTTCTTAATAATTTTTGCATGGCTTGATAAAATTTCATCATTAGCTTTTTATTTTTGTCTCCTCCTATGCCACAATATGCGAGATTTAGATTTAATATATGTGATTTGCCTTGTAGTGCCTTAACGATCTCTATTCCACCTTGAGTATTTATCCCATCATTATCCTTTAAATTTAACCTGGTTAAAGTCTTATTTGTTTTTAAACCGGCTGCAATTGCAGTAGCACCATTTGTCCGAATATCATTTCCAGCTAAATTTAAATCTTGTAAAACAGTATTAGACTTGACTAGTTCTTTAATATCTTGTCCATTTGTATCATTTAAAAGTGCATTACTAATATTTAGAATCTGAATGCTTTGGTTATGTTTCAAAACATTGGAAAAACAGCTCATAACTCTAATGGTTGTAGATCTTCTTCTTTGAATAGAATCTGTCTGAGCAACACCTTCCTCCATCTGCAGGGAAGAAGATGCTATTTTATTTTCGTGAATGTTCAATCCTACTGGATTTCCTTCAAGTGATAAATGCTGTAATGAAGAATTATTTTCCAATCCTTTAGCCAAGTGATATATTCCATGCCAAAGGTCTAAATCTTTCTTTTTCTTCAATATCAATGTTTTGACACGATCATTATGCCGTAATCCTTCTGATATTGCTTTAAATGCTGTTTCTTTGAAATTGTTCCCAGTCAAAATTAATTTATCAAGAGTAGTATTTTCTTGCAATCCTTCTCCAATGCCGACACCGATTTCGTCTTCAAGGGGACTGGACATAAAAATTAAATGCTTCAACGATCTATTTTTTGACAACATTGCGTTAAAATTACTTCTCAATTTTGATAAATGTACATTTTCCATTTTTAATTCCGTCAAAGTATGGTTCTGCTCTAACGATTTTAGTAAGCTTCGAACATTTTCATTTTCCAAAGAATCGTATAGATCCAATGTTTTTAACACGGTATTTTTTTTCAGTGCTTTACAAATATCACGCACTCCTGAACCATCAATTCCCTCAGCTATTGGTGCCTTAATATGTAGTTCAACCAAACAGCATTTTTTGCTTGTACTTTCTTCTAAAAGTTTGGCAACTTCCATTGCATCATTAGCGCTGAGTTTCAAGACATCTACATCAAATTCTTTGTTTATAATGTACAACACTTTGTCTTTATCTTTTTTGCCATCGCGTATTTGTTTTTCAAAATCTAAATGGTTTGAACGTCTTTTATTCTTTTTACCGATAATTAATCGACACGGTTTAGTAGCTTTTCTAACGCCAAGTAATGCTAGCGGGAAAACACGAGATTTCATTACATTGTGATACTTTGCGATACATGGATTAACCCATTTATGTTTTATCGGATCTTTATCTTTGAATATGACAGAATTATACTCTTTATAATCTAGCGCTAAAACGTATAAATGCGCCTTTGGGTGCCATGCATCAACTAACTCTTGAAATGACGTATCTATCAATTTATTAACAGATAAGTCGATTTCCCTTAGAGTACTATTATCAGTTATGATTTCAAAAGCAATAATCTCTGCAAGCTCTTCAGTTACATTGCAGTTGCTTAGACACAGCTCCGTAACCTTACTTAACTTCCATTTTTTCGAAGTTCTTTCTTCACCCGAGTCCTTCTCATTTTTGTATTTTCGTTTTTTTGTATCTCGAAGCAACTCTGCCAAAACCCATAAGTGGACAAATGATAGCCTTTTATTTTCTAAACTTAACATGCCCCTGATTTGATTTTTTCTTAATTTCATAATTGGTAAAACATCCAATTGAGGACAATCTAAAGTTTCCAGTCCTTTGTTAACGCTCAGTGCTTTAGCAATTGCTTGACTACTTAATTTCGAAAATTCTATATCAACCGATAAATGCTTCAGCTTTGTGTTTGCTGTCAGGATATCTGCTAGCATTCTTCCACTTGATTTTGGCCAATTCTCCCCTTCCGGTGGCATCACATCGGATGATGCTACAGTATACAACGGTGGTTGTAAATTATTTGGATCAATTAACTGCACAATGTATCCATGATTAGCTTGACTTGCTTTAACAACTTCACATGTTATTAATTCTGCATTCTTGTATATTCGGCATTTTGTCTTTGATGGCAAGGGTGGTATAACATCTTTTAGTCCAATCTTTTCAATGTTTAACGAAGTCAATGATTTGTTTTGTTTCATAGCAGCTAGTAGAGATTTGGCAAAATCCAAAGAAGCTTTGGTGTCCTGAATATAATTTTGTTTCTCCTTACAAATAGGGTTGCCATTTAATTTCAATGTATGCAATACTCGGTTCGTCTCTAATGCAGTTAGTAGATCATTTGCATTGTCTATCCTGTTGTTGGATAGATCTAATATCAGCAAATGCTCTTGTTGCCGCAATACTCTTGAAATTTCATAAGCACCACCTGCAGTAATTTTGTTTTCAGAAAGATCTAACATCTCTAGTGTTACATTTTCCTTAATAGCCTCTGCAACGTTACGAGCAGTCTTGTCATCTACTAATTTATCGCCATTATCCCCGCCCTTTCTCAGGCTAAATTCTTTGATTCTTGATCGCTTCCTAGCTAATCGCTGAATTTTAACATCTGTAACTCGTGATTGTAGTGCTTGGCCAATTTCGTCTTGGCACTCTTTAACAAATGTAGTATGTTCTTTTGCAACATTACCCCCGCTGAATAAATGCAATTTTTTGTTATCTAGGGTCTTATTATTTTCTTTCAATACTTTTGCTATTTGAACGTAACCATCTTTGCTTTCTTTTTCTGTTCCATTTGCCATTTTTTTCAAATGTAACGGGTTTCCAGACAAGTCAAATTCTGTTAAGCACTTATTCCAAGACAATCCGTTTGCTATGTGGACGGCTCCATTACTATATATATCATTATTCTTCAAATTCAAACTTTCTAAATGATCATTCTTATCCAATAAATATTTTCCCGCGGCAGTTGCAAACCCGTTTCCGAAGTCATTGTCTTCTAAATCTAGTCGTCGCAATGTTGTAATTTCCTTTAATTTGGAACAAATCATCTTAGACTTCCTTTCACCAATGTCGTTATTCCTGAGGTACAATTCCTCCATCGGAACCCCTTTCTTTAAAATAGCATCTAGCAAAGCTAAGACACCAACATGTCCTAATCGATGGTCTTCCAACTCACACTGTCTAATCTTGGACATGTTATTGTTTGCCCACATGACAACAACGGATTTTGTTATTTGCGAGCCCACAGTCTTGCGCCATTCATCCAACGTAGCTGTCTCTTGTTTAATTTTTTGTTTTTGATACTTGGCTATATTTTTTTCAAGATTTCTTAATTTTTTTTTTGCCTCTAATTCTGCCTCCGAAGTGCCCCCTATCTTTTTATTTCCTTCAGCCTGGGGGGTTTTATTTCCCACAGCATCCATTCTTTTTGGTTTGGACTCTCCACTTCCTACGTTATAGTATTTATGTTGGTACTTTTCCAGTACGTGTAACCGACTGAAATTTTTTTGCGTGAACTCTGTATCTATCAGAGTGTCCACTTCCTCATTGAACTTAACCCCTGTTAGCACTTCCAACGGGTCTTTCAGTGCGATAATTTCCTCTGTGGCAAAATCGTGCAGCGTGTCTATGCCCGATTTCACTTTAATTAAAGAGTCTACTAATTTACTTTTGCCCTCGTCTTTTTTTATTTCACTTTTAATACGTTGAAGTTCTTCTTCGAAATTTTTTGCTGCTTTAGCTCTTGATTGTTTATGTAAGAAATATTCATCTTTTAACCCATTTTCCTTATTCATACTACGGAATCTTGTTAACCTTCTCTTTTTTTTTTCTTTTTTTTCTTCATCATATTGCTTTTTGATTTTATTATATGGTGCAATGGAGTCGTTCAAAGCTTTCTCTCTCTCTAGCAATAAATTCATTTCATTTTTTTGCTCTTTGCTAGAAACATTCTCATCAGCTTTGACTACCTCGTTTTCATTCTTTGTTTGTATCCCTTCATCTCCTTCTTCATCGTATGATCTATTATTAAACCTATAACTTTGTTGCTTCTTTTCTTCTTCTCTCGCTTCTACAAGTTTCTTGCAAGAAGTACAGAGACTCTGTATACTTTCTAGCATTTCCTCTTCTCGTACCCTAATTAAATTTTTGGCTACCATAACTTCTCTTCTCTTTTTTTTTGTGTCTTCAATCGCTTTTTCTTTCTTTTTATATCTCCATTGAAATATTGTAAAAAAACCTGATTTGCCTACTGACCCCAACAACGAATATTGATAAGATTTAATTTGTAATTCCAACAAATTGATTTCTTCGTCCTCTTTATCATCAGTTGAAAGTTTATCTCTGTACCGATATACATTCTCTTCCTTTCTTTTGCAACATCGTCCACAAAATCTATAACAACAATGTTCGTCCTTTTTATTGTAACAACACTTGCAATTATTGAAGCAACAAGAAGCTTTTTCATCTAACTCTGATAGTTTCCTTTTAATCCATTGATAAATTATCAACATTCCTAATGTAGGCAATCCATACAAAGCAACTATTATCTCCCAAAGCATTTCAAATATCATAAAGAAATAGGTGGAAAAAGTAAAAGGGATCTTCAAAAAAAACAATGGGATCAGCAATAGCCTATAATGTATCCTTTGTTTCTTACATACTAAATGCAATTTCCACACAGCCATTGTAGATGCTTCAATGAACAGTAAACCAAATGCGCCAATCATTGGGATTTGAAAGCCAATTTCCTTCGGTAAAGTAAATAAGACTTGAAAAGTTGTTAACCATTTAAATGATATCAGTGGGACAAAAAAATTTAAAGCGATATTGATGTCGACAAATTTTAAAGGGAATTTTGCTAGTAATTCAGAGTATTTGCCATACATGCCATCTACTGTCGAAAGATCGCCCGAATATAGTTCTACAAAGTATAATGCCGACGCATTGCATGCAACGAACATAACCATCAATGCTTTTAGGGTTAATATATCCAACTGTTCAGATGCAGCATCTTCGTTTTCTATCCCATCTTCCTCCTCTTCACCATCTTCTTCACCATCTTCATCCTCTTCTTCATCCTCCTCTTCTTCATCCTCCTCTTCTTCATCCTCTTCTTCTTCATCCTCCTCTTCCTCAACTGTATCATTTTCAAGAGCTGCAATATCACTTGGAACATGAATAGTATTTTTTTCTTTTTCCTCTGCAGCTTTTTTTTCCGCTTCTGCCTCTTCCTCCGCCTTTTCCTCTTGTTCAATCTTAAATGTTTTAGCAGCTAGTAGATGTCCATCGAATACTTTCTCATCTAAAAATTCTTTCCAATCTGTTTTTGCTATTTTTTTCTTTTTCTTTTTACTATCATCGGTTAGGTTTTCTTCATACACACCATGAATCTTCGCAAAAGCTTCTAGGTATTCCTCTTTCTCATCATCCAATTTTGCAAGATCATGTTTTCGGTAGCAACAAATATAACATCGACAGCACATCCCGCGGCCTTTGAATATTTGTACAGGTAAATGAAGTAGTACAAAAGATATGCTAATCATCACGGGAAAAACGACAAGTGATCCTATTATTAATAAGGGCCAAAAAGGCATGGTAGCAAATACGTACAATGTCCATAAAATACCAACTAACCAGGCATAGACAACACTTATAATCATTCTTCGAAAAGGCATGTAACCTGGTAATATATGGTTGTTATAATCCTTTAATTTATGTTTGTGGTAAGACTTCCAATGGACATATTGAACGAGAGGCATCAATGCGGGCCACATAGACAATGAAAACGGCTTAAATAAAGGCAATATAACCATATGGCCGCAGAGACACAAAATAGGTTTGCTTAAAGACAAACGTGTGTAAAAGTAATACGAACCGGTAAAGAAAGCTAGTAATGCATGTAAGATACTTAACCACATTGCCTGGACTTTTGACTTTTCACTTTCTTCTGGATCTTCCTTCTCTTGTTGTATTTCCTCCAGTTTATCTTCCTCCTCTTTCTCCTCCGCGTCATCCTCACCGATGCTAAAAATGGAATCAGTGATACTTAATGATTTAGATTTTATCATGTTGGAAAAGCCAGAGAAACTGTTCGTCCTTTTTAATTTAGGAGAAGATAAAGGAGACGTTTTTACGCCTGAAAACGATGAAGATCTTGCAGCAAAATGAGCACTTTTACGAAACTTCACCATTGCAGAATCCAAAGTTTTTCTTCGTTGAATTACTTCCTTCTTATTAATAGGCAAGCTGGGCTCAATTTTTGTAGCAGCTATTTCCTTCTCACCTTCAGGAACTATTGTATTTATTTTGTCTTTAACTTTTTCTTTGGTCTTGTTCGTTATTGACTTGACCTTAGCTTTCACTGGACGAATGATATTTTTATATACACTATGTTTAAATAGTAAGAATGTCGAACCGATTGCAGGTGCAACCGCTAAAAATACGACAACTGTGAATGCAGTGTGCAAGAATTCCTCGATAGTAAGAAAATCTCGTACATTAATCTCCTCAACGGGAACTTGACATAGGTGTGCTAAAGGCTTTGCAAAACTTAACTCCGCTGGGTCCTCAATTATAGTTACATTGGTTACATTGGTAAA
>JACLAC010018258.1_pt1 | contig 13498 bp, 12 predicted proteins | sample 8027881 | NCBI WGS metagenome assembly JACLAC01 (sample SAMN15725517, study PRJNA655200) | protist metagenome | isolation source: fluorescence activated cell sorting (FACS) single amplified genomes of... | place: Spain: Blaines Bay Microbial Observatory, Mediterranean Sea | collected 2016-01-19 | reverse complement strand
CACTTTTTTACATAAATTGTAAATATCGTTTTTAAAATATTAGTCCCTATCAAAAAAACAATCACTATTTTTGTACTAAATTGTGTTAGACAGAGCCGACACTACAAGTGAAAAGCACCTATCAAGTAGTGTTACAGCTATAGGGTTACGCGTTTTTTTCAACTTTTAACGGTTATTCAAATATGAAGTAGACACACATATATTGATATACTTGGTAAGATTATTACCAAACATATATAAATTGATCGTGGATACTTACTTTGCTAAAGTTATGTGTATTTATACACAATAAACTACCTTTTGTAATTTTCAAATTTTCCAGTTTTAGTCCAGCCTATGTCCATACTAATTTGAAAAAAAATCACCATTTTGAAAAAAATTCAATACCTTGTCCGTTTCATTTAAAACATAATTAGATCGAAATATTCATGTACTTCTTTCGTTTAGACAGGTGTTAAGAGATGTGTCTTATTTCGAATTAATTTATAGAAGATTTAGATAGAAAAAATCGACACATTGTATTTTGGTGATATTTCTGGAAAAATTTCAATATTTGGGTCATTTTTTGGTCTCTAACCCTAAACTAACCCGATCTTGAAAATCACATATCGGTATAAAGCTCGGCTTATACGTGATGTATGGACTGGAGAACGGTCGGGGATTGTTTAGGTGATCAGTATACGACTTTTAGGTATTGGTTTCAGCTTTGTATATAATGGGAAAGTGTAGAAATGGCATTCGTGTGAGTGTATGTTGGTGTTGAAAAATAAAGTGAGAGGTCCCGTCATGTACGGGTATGACCCCGCAATGCTGAGTAACGCTAGCACCTCTAACCCTAACGTGAATGATCAAAATGCACGATATTTTTAATAAACATGGTTCTACTATTAAACTCCCCAGGCCACGACCTAAAGACGTTGTATACGTAATAAGTAACGGATATGCAACGTTTCAAAGTCTAATTTTAATAACTTCAATGAAAATTTTCAACCTTTCATGATTTTCACCATTTCGATGAAAAATGCTCTAATACTAACTCCATGCTAACGTACGATTTAAATTTTTTTTTCAGGACTTTTCTTTAAAAACATAATTATACATGTAAACTCTCGGAGAAAAGTTAAATATATCACCTATGATATAGAAACTACCGTATTTTATCAAAATTTTTTATGTTTCATGTTCAGAATGAAGATTTCTAGGTCCAGTTAGAATTGTTGTGAATGAAAATCGATCTGGAATTCTTGGCCTTTTTCAGGCATGTTAAAATATATTGTAAAATGGGGTATAGTTGAAACAATATATCTCGAGTCAATGAAAATATTAATACAAAAGTAGTACGTAATCTCATTTTTACATGTATAGAGCCAAACTCAAGAGTAAGTTGACGACAACTGAGTGTCAGGAACATACTTTACTAACGACGTTTCAATTGCATATTAAAGTACCCTTACTATGGAATAGGCTTGTAAAACCTTAATAAAAGTGTCAAAAAATGTGCATTTTTTAGTGAAAATTCACTTTGGGTCTAGCGTTTCATGTAAATGTAATATTTATTTTGGTTGGAGTTTAGAGATACAAGTTATATATATAAAGAAAGGATTTGGTAGTTTATATGACTTTAAAATGTTGGGAATAATGTTGTGAGACGTAATGCAAATTTTATATATCTGATGAAATTTCTCAATTTTTGTACCCACTTTGGCGGAACTTCTCAAATTGAAAATAAAATTGGCAAAAATATTCGTGTTTGAGGTGTTATAGAAATGTAGTATAAATTTGGTAGTCTAATTTACATATTTTTGTTAGAGTACTTAAAACTATAGTATGGAGATTTTTTGTTGTTTTCTATAGTAATGATATTGTCCCCTATGAAGTTTTTTTAATATATGGAAATAGCATATAGGAATTAGCATGGACACAGCACTATCAACATTTTACTCGTGAAAATTGTGTTTTTCTGCCATGTTTTCTGTTTTTCATTTCCTATCATATTTGTACTTCATATGATACTTTTTATATACTCAGTAGATTTGTAGTGTTTGATATATTTGATAGGTCAGATTAGGTATTTTTTGTACTTGAAGAAAATAAAACTCCAATTTCAACTTGATGAAAAAATAGGAAAAGGCCTAATATTTTATACGAACACTATTTTACTTTTTTATATGTTTTCGCAACTTAGTCACATAATCTGATGGAAACTTAGCTACATCTAAATTCAACGTATTCATGCAAGTTGGAGGATGACATGGTGGCGTTATTCCTGCCCGGCAAAGGCACGAATCGTAACATTCAATTTCATTTGAATTTTTGTACGTAGTCAAACAACTTGCCAAACATTCAGAAACCTTCCAACATGGCGTAATATGTGTAAACTTATTTAATAGCTTATCTGGGCAACCCTTTACACCTCTACCATTATACAAATGGCAATTATGCTTAGTAATTTCCATCTTTCTATTCTTTTTCAGTTTCTGAATATCGTTTTTATGTGCTTCCTCAACAATTTTTTTCTGAGCGAAATCATTTCTTTCATTCATACGACATCCACTCACATCAAAATATTCTTGGAGATATGTACAACTTAGTCTTGGCTTCCCCATGTACCCATCTGCACATGTGATATTTATCAGATGATAAATCACCCATACAATTACGTATATCGTATCCATCTAAATTTGATGGAAAGTGACATATATTTGGTGTACATCCAATAAGCTCAAATTCACCTTCGTTTTGTTTACATATTTTGAATATACTATTGTCTTTACTGTTGTATCCAGGCGCACATGTAATACCACAATCTGATGGTTTTACAAATCCATCACAATGTAATGCTTTAAATTTAACTACTTGTTTAGGTAATTTACATTTATTTTCTGTACATCCACTTATTGTAAATTTACCACCATCCAAATCACATTTTACATCAGGATGACCTGAATGACTACTAGAGCAAGTTGGAATACATTTACTACTTTCAATCGAGCCATGCGATGTATCACATCCACTTAAGTCATATGCTAAATCTAAATTAGTTGGTACAAAACATTTATTTAGTTTCGGTGGAGTCGCCTTTCACAACCCCCTTCCTCCTTCTTTTCAGCTTTTCGTGGATATATCATATGCTTAGAATACTAAATATATATACTAGTTTTTGATATTTGATAGGAGGATTTGCAACTTTGCACCGCTCATCCTTCTTCATCATTTTTTATTTTTATTTCATCGGTATTAATACAGGTACATGTAGAATTAATGGCGGCTGGATGGTTATATTATTATTATATTTTTTGAATTTCGAATAAATAAATAGATATTTATATTTTATATGATTATTATATATAGACTATGGTATAATTATAGCCATTATATATATAGTTCACCCCAACAAAGAGAAATACAAGAACAACAATCACAATACAAATAGATACAGTATATTTTTTTTGTAGTAAATATATATCTATACGCTAGAAATATCATTTAAACTGTAGTTAGTTACTAAATCATCAAAAACATATAGTAATATGATGTTTGGGAAACCATTACAAACACCAGCTGCAACTGGAACGAGTGGTGGTAAAAATCTTTTTAGTACCCCGACACCGGCAAATAAAACAGGAGGTGGAGGCGGAAACGGGTTTTTTGGCAGTACACCGTCTGCTCCTACAAACGCAACAAACACAACAAGCGGTCTTTTTGCTAATGCTGGCAATACTGGAGGTGCAAAATCTGATAATAATAATAATAATAATAATAATAATAATAATAATACTACAACAACCACCACAACAACAACAATCACACCAGCTACTACTAATACTGCAACAAATAACATCAATAACAATACTAACATTAGTTTAACAGGCAATACAGCTAATACAGCTAAAAGAGCACAAGGCAATAATTATAATGAAATTGTCAAGCCTCGCGAGGTGCTTCAACACTTATTTAATTTTCAAAGTAGTGACGTAGCCCAAAATAAGGAAATTATAAATAATTTGTTCCGAGGACAAAATAGTTATTTAATGGATCGCATCGTAAAATTGAAAGAGAGGATAACGTTATCACAACAAAGTGTAATGCAACATATGTTTTATCGTATAGCGTTGGCCGATCCTACTGGCGTTACTGCCTTTCCTAACGAATGTCATAGTGAGTATCGGGCATGGTTTTTTAATTTTCTTCGACCAAATTTGTATCGAAACGTTCCAGGTGCAAAAACTAGTAATCACCCAGAATTTTATCAAAATATTCGGCCAAATCTTTGGAACGAAGCTCAATCTGTTGAGAAGATTGAAGGTGTGCCCGTATTGCCAGATCCAATACAAGGCTTGGAACAATTACGCGATTATATTCGTCTGCGAAGTGGTTCAATAACAAGGTTTGATGCAAGACTAGTTAACGCAAGTGGTGGCGCAAATAATGGACTAGGTGGTAGTCGTGGTGGTGCAAACAGAAAGAAAAACGGTATATTTAATAAAAGTTCTCATAGAATTAACGTGGCAAATTTACTTGAAAATGTCAAAATACTGTTAAACACACTAGCAACGTTGAAAACAAGTTGCAATAAATTTACAGATCGATCTAATAATATTAGAAATCGCCACTGGAAATTAAGACATCGACTTGTTAAAGTAATAGGATTAGTAAAAATGCTTCATAATTGGGCTGGCCCTACAACAAATGAAGACATTATCCTTCGAGAAAGGTTGAATCATTTGGCAAATAGAATAGTAGAACCCGGTTCCTTTCGTGCAAAGCTTCAAGATTTGGAAATGGAATTGAAAATAACCCATAATGTTGGAAGTAAAAAGCGTGCACCTGTCTTAAACAACATGGATATGGCTCGTTTATATGAATTTTTAGAAAAACAACATTCTGGATTAGCGGAATTAACGAATGTATTAAAGAAAGATGCAAGGGATATAGGTATTATTGTAAACTCTATGAATCAATGAAGAACATGTGTGTAGAGAATATTATTTTTAAAAAAATATTTAAAAATAAAAAAATATATAAATGATATACGAACCGGTTCGTGTTTTAAATAAAAAATAAAAAATATATATACGTATAACTAGAGAGTATATACTTCGTAGTATATAATATATTAAAATATTAAATTATATTTTTATTATAAAATATTTAAATAAATATTAATACGAACGTACGACATCAGTCATACTGACTGCATAAAAATACGTAATTTTTTTACGAACGGTCGTATATAATATGATACGTATACATATATTAGCTTGTTTTAAAAAAAATTTAAATATTTTATAATTAAAAAAGAAATTAAGTTAATTTTGCTCTTGTCTCCACCCCCCTTCTTTTTTGATTTTTATTGGTTTCTTCTGTTATTTCTCGCAAGGAAAGCATCTATGCGACTATCCCTCTCAACAGCATTATTTGCAAATACAATTTCTTCAATTACAAAATTATTTTCAATTGCGGCAGCGATCAATCCAAATCCATTTGAATTAATTTTATTTTTCCCAATATTTAAATGCTTCAACTTTCTGTTAACACGCAATGTTCTCTTCCGCAACAAGTTCTGTTATCTCTGTTGATGATAATACATTTTCAGTATCTAAAGGTGCGTTTTCATTTGTTTTCTTATCTGAATTTTCTTCTTCTGACGAAAACATGGATCCCCAAGCATTCACGTTAATTGTATTAATAAATATGAATATAAATAATAATACAATTTTCCGTTGAAAATTATATAATTTCATGTTTTTAATATATTTCGTCAATTATTTTTTCTTCTTTGTATGTATATTTGTTGAATATCTCTCTTTTAAAATGATAAATGTTATGTATACATACATAAATATATTTGTAATAGATGTCATACATCTAGAGTATTTATACAGTATGTTAATGTGTATATATTTTAAATCATACTGGTGTGTAAAAGAATGTATCCATGGCCATCAGAAATGTGTGTCTTTAGCCTTATATTTGAATTTATTAGGGCTTGGATTTTTGAGTGTTTCATCAGGCGGCTTCAGTTCAGGCTTCATACTGTACAGTACAGGCCCTTGGGCCAGCCCTGGGCCAGCAGGCATCTGTACTTATCCTGTCCTGTTCTGTGCTATATGAATAGTGTAACAATCATAAGGTAAGTGGTTATTATTAAATTATTGGAAAACAGGGATTTTTGGCAACTTTAGTGTATTTATGGTGTCAGCGGACAGAGAAGAAAACAAGCTGGCCAAAGCACTGTACCTGGTAGTATACACCTGGTATTGGTATTAATTATTAATATACCACCGGCCACCCTACAAGTTGAAATTGTATGTTAATAATAGACGACTATTATATATATTTAATCGATATACATGGTATATAATATTATACATGCAACCAGGAAAAGAATTATCCATCTATTCCATACAATTCAGCAACTGTACAAATATGGGGAAATTTAACAACGCAAATAATAAACGATTAGCCGACTCCCAGTCAGCCCACAGTAGAAAAAAGAATGTAATAGGAAATAATAATAAAAAATTAATTGGGTTGTCACGGGGGCAAAGAAAAAGATTAGCGAAAAAAAACAATTTAATTGCAAAGAAAACTTTTGTTAAAGTATTAACTACACTTGATAAGAAAGATAAGAAAAGCAAAAAATTCGGTAAATTACAAGTGGATGATGTTTCTAAAATGTTTGAGGAAGTTGCAAAGCAAATTGCAAATAAGGATAAAGGTCATAGTATGAAAAATAATAATAATAGTAATAGAAAAAACAATTCCATGGAAATTGACAATAATGGTAAGCAAACTACTACAGGCGGTAATAATATTAGGAAAAATACAACAACAACTATTAATATATTTGGTAGTAATACGAAAAATATTGTATCAAAAAAGAATAAAAAGTCTAGAAAGATAATTCGGGAAGAGTTGAGTTTGTTCAATGCTGTAAATAAACATCCAGGCTTTCAGTCTATGGGCGGTTTAAATGCTATCCAACAACATTTGAAAAATATTGTTCAACAACATGGAAAACAATAATGTAGATATCAAATATTTATCATATATATGCATTTATATGATATATATATATAATATTAAAATAATATACGCGCGTATATATTTATCATAGATACTACGCAGTATGATTGGTATATATATAAATATATCAAATATCTATGATATTATTTTGGAGTATCAGATATGATCTATAACGTAGAAAGAGGAAAATTATCATTTTAATTACGAGTCGTAAAAAATAAATTAATGCGCGTTGTCGTAAAAATATTAAATTTAAAATTCTCAAACACCCTGTATTCTCTTGAGAGTAGGAATTGACATGGGGGTATGATGATAGAAAAATTGAAATATGATATACGCGTTACTTTATTATATTTTAAAAATATATATATATTATATTCATCATATACCATAATGGTTAAAATCTAAAAGTATGTTATAATATTCGTACGTAATAATTTTTACTCGTACTTCCCGTGTGGTAAATACTAGATGTGCTCAATACTCTTGTTATACCTTTTCGTACGAGTCGTATAAATAAATATCAAAACAATTTTCAATCCTTTTTTGCTTCTTGAATCATTCCATCATCTGCATTTATAATTTTCGACGTAATCAAAGATATAAATAATATAACATGGGCTAAATGCAATATTGCACTTGAAATTGGTGTGGCTGGAAAATTATAACCCCATGTCCATTCCAAGCCTACAAAAACAAATATCCGTAATATATATGGCAACTTTTCATTTCTCCACAATAAAAACGGAATTGTATGGAAATACCAACAATAAAATTGATAATGCAATGAACGACAAAATATTATACCAATAAAATTACATGTCATCATCGTTATAACAATATGCTCTGATGAAATATGATTATTCTCAAATTTCAACGCTGAAATTTTCTTTATTAATAATTGATATATTCCACCTTCTTGCTTTGTCCAACGTGAATTCCCAAAATACAACATAAATATTGCAGTCAATAAAAGTAAAGATAATGCTAATTGTTTTGATACGAAAAATTCTTCAGTTAAAAACTTCCAATTCACAGTCCATTTAAATTTAAATACACGTCCTAATTCAAAAGAACCATTGATATATCCCCAAAAATCTGTCATCATAAATGGTAGGCCTAATAAAACTTGAATAATAGCACAGAGAAGTATATTGCAAATTGTCCCAAGAAATCCTGTACTTTTTAATAATAACAAAAACAATGCAGGGGCAAATAATATAATATTCATTTTAACACTAAATGCAAGGCTAAATAATATACAACCAATTGTCCAACGTTTTTTCGTAAATAATAATATAGCACCATATAAAAATACCATAGCTATTCCATCATTAAATAGACGCAAAACAAATATAGAATGTATCCTTTTTGACAGGCATAATAAAATGCATACCCATGGTGGCATGTTTTTTGGTCGTGCTGCACCATAAACTGCAAGAACAAGTGCTTGTTGTAATAAATATATATATTTAAATATCCATTGACCAGTCATAATAGCCATTTGCGCTTTTTCAGGACTTATTTCTTCTGTCACTGGATTCCAGTCAACAACACGCCGTAAGCCTTCATAGATATAAACAAAGCCAGCGGGATAGACCAGCGGCCCAGTATCACCGCCTAAATTTGTATAATTCCAATCATTATGTACAAATGGTCCTTCAACTTCTTGCATATATGCCCTCCAATCAATTTCTGTATATGGTATTTTATGTATAATTAAAGTACATAAAATGTATTCACCAAATATTAATAATATTGCTAATATTGAAAAATATTCCCATTTAAACAATAGATTTTGCACAAAATTAATAGTCGTATTCATCATACGTTTTCTATAAAACCACTAATGTTCTTTTTCTTCTTGTTGTTGTTGTCTATTGCTATCTTTCGTATTATATATATATATATATATATATATTTATGTATATCACTACCAGGACTACTATCCTTTCTATTATCTTTTTGTTTTTTTGAACTACTTGTTTTAATTTTTTTATAATAGTCGATTTTCAATAGAGAGGATCCTCTCCTCTAAGCTAATAATCCATAAAAGGCCAACATCTGCACATCTCCTGGGATCTCCTCCATTATGAATAGTGTTATTTTTTTCATAAATTCCACTATAGTAGTAGTCGTATACCTGGTATTTTATTTAAATAGGAATCTTACATTATTATAGGCATGCCGGACACATTTACTATATCATTATATACTAATGCATAAAACATATATATACGTATATATATATAAATGATATAAATCTCTAAGATATAAAATATATACATAAAAAGAAATTAATAATATCTAACTACTAGAAGATATTATTGTTGTATATGCTTCATTATAACTATTGATAGTCATCAATCACACCAACAACTGTTTTTTATATTATTATATAGATAGAGTTTAGTGATTTTATCATTTTACACCAATTATTTATATATTATATATCACATATTTCAATTGAGATTACATATAATCATGACATCGCTTACCACAAGAAAGCGTAGTACAAATAGGAAATTAAATGAACGCCAAGCATCAGCAGTAGCAAAGGAACAACTTCTTCCAGAGTTGTCGTTGCCACCTGCAAAGATGATAATATATCAAGGCATGATGCATAAAAAAGGAGGATTAATTAAAACAATTAAAAACAGAATGTTCGTATTAACAAGAAGCTGGTTAGGATACTACGACATGAGTTCTGGTACAAAACTTAAAGGAAGTATACCATTAACAGACATAACAAAATTATCAGTGCATGCATCAAAGGTAACTATCTTTTATTTACAAACCAAGAAGCGTAAATTTGAGTTCATTTGTAGGCCTTTCCACTGCATGTGGATCCCCACACTATGTAGCACCTGAAATATTAAATGGCGAGCGGTATGGACCGTCAGTAGACATGTGGTCTTTAGGTGTCATTATGTTCATAATGTTATCTGGAGAACCACCTTTTTTTTGCGAGAACGAAACCAAGATGTTCAATAAAATACGCCAATGCGATTATAAATTTCATCCAGAAAAATGGGGAACTGTGAGTGATAATGCAAAGGATCTTATCAGTAAATTGTTAATTGTTGATTTTCAAAGCCGTTTATCTCCATTAGAAGTTCTAGAACATCCATGGATCAACAATATGGAGGAAATTGGCAGTAACCTTTTACTAGATGCAGCAGAAAATATGAAGAAATGGAATGCAAGAAAAAGACTAGTAGGAGGTATAATGAAAGTTAGAGCAGCTATTCGATTTAAGAAAGCATTATCTGGTAATAATAATCAGAAAAAATTGGCCAAAGATATATAAAAAAAGGTGTGTTTAGTGTATGATACGATTCGTAATATGAACGTATTTTTTATTTTAAAAAAAATAATATAATAAAAAGAAATGCGCTATGATACATGATATATATAATCATAATATGCACACACTTATTATATTTCAATATTAAATTTTTAAAAAATAAATTTAATTAAACCGCAGACGTCCATTAGAGCTTTCCATTTTTCCTAAAATGTTGAAATAATTGCCTATCTTTTCTTGCCAATGCACCTGACATAGCAGCCCATCCATCTTGTCTTCCTCTTGCTTGTTGATGGAGAATACTCTCCCATCTTGGTAACGGTATCGATGGCTTTGGTTCGTCACCTGAAATTGTAACTCGTTGTATAATTCGTTCAGTATCAAAATCACCCAAGACACAATGTTGTGTTGTTGAATTATCCCAGAATGCAATCGTATTTTGTTTCCAACGATAACGTACTGTAAATTGTGGTTTGTGAACCCATTTCTGTAAAAAGGTAAGCAAACTTAATGATTCTTCAGCTTCTAACTCGACAATACGACGTGTAAAATGTTCGTTAACATACAATGCCTTTTTACCAGTTTTAGGATGAACACGGACAACAGGATGTATTGCCATTTGATCAGGTTTATTGTGTGGATGCGCATCATGCAAAGCAGTTAAGCCGTCACACATATTTTTCATTGGATCTGACAAGGCATCGTATGCTGTGCATAAGTTAGCAAACATGGTGTCTCCACCATACTCTGGGCACTTCACCATTTTTAATATAGACATTTTCGCAGGAAATTCTTGGAAAGTCAGGTCTGTGTGCCATTCATTAGCGATACCACCCCGACTAGCATGTAGTTCAAATATTTCAGGATGCTTCTGTGCATTTGTAAGATTTGGATGCCCTTCCAAATTGCCAAATAATCTTCCTAAGGCTATATGCTCCTCAGGATTTAATCTTTGTTCTGGAAAGAAAATTACACTATGTTCAGTTAATAATTTTTTTAAAATCTCAGCATCTTTTTGTGTCTGGACAGTTTTTAAATCAAAATCCGTTATTTCCGCACCAAGTGCACCAGCTAATCTTGTTATTTTCATGTTTTATGATAATGGTGTCTCGTCTTCTACGTCTTGCTTCTCTCCCTTTAATATGAAGCAAGGAGCGAACCGACGTAAAACAATATGCTGAGAGTATGCGTAATGTAAATTATTGTAAATACAAAAATATATATTATCATCAATCAGGAATCTCAGGTAAGACGAAAATCTTCTCATCGAGAAGACAATACCTGGTATGTTACAGACTGTATGTATAATACCTCGTAGTTATACAATTTAAAAATGCCTATTTTACATCACACCAAATTCACAAATCACAAAGAACTATAAGTATTAATACACTAGAACACTAGAACAAAGACAACAGACTTTCTTTTTTAGTCTATAGTAGCACTCTATTAACCTTCTCGTCGGGGCATTTTATTAAGTGGCTGTTTTTGGCCACTTGCTTAAAAAAATGGAATTTTTGATGCTATTTCCATTCTAATAAAGCAGTATGGAATAGCATTGATAAAATTTATTAAAAAATATAACACATTAAATTAAATATTTCCGATTTTTAATCGCCTATATGTAGTCAAAGTTTAGTATAAGGTTGAGTAGTTGTTGATGTTATTTTCATCTAAGCTATAATCCCCCCGGCTGTACTTGTAGATATCGTTCACAGAAAAACGACCAGAAAACAATGCATACATTTCCACACACATATACTGTTTGATCAAATTAGAAGTGGCTGTTTTTGGCCACTTCCACTTTAAGCGCTCTGTATTTATCTTATTGAAAATCCTTTTTAGTCATCTTTAGGTTTATTGCATGGTTTTATCCCATCCTTAACGATTTTTTGTAGTAGAATACTCTTGAAGATGAGTATTTTCTTTATAATTTGTGTGAATTGATTAGACTACACAAAATCGCCCCTATCAAAAGTGTCTATTTTCCTTGCCGAAACTAAAATATATTTATGTTTTCCAGATGGATTTATATACAGTAATGGGAATAGCAGGTGGTATGTAAAATATCATACGAAAAATGTCGGAAATTGAAGTGGCTGTTTTTGGCCACTTCCATCAATAAAGTGCCCCGACGAGAAGGTTAATATAATATGATACCTGCTGAAAGAAGAAAAAAATACTGTTGACCTGCTTGAGCACTTGACGTTAATATTTTTTATTATTTATTATTATTTACAATAGCACAATAATAAATATACTCGTCTTTATACAATAATATTTGATACAAAAACACAATACGTTTAAATTGTATGCCCGATTGTCCGATTGTCCACCCTTTAAAACATGTCCTCTAACGCAGTTAATGAAGATGAAGAGTCAAATGATATACCTCCATCTTTTTTTTTATTAACCCCCTTTCGTTTTCGTTTGCCACGAACAAAACCATTAATTTTTGGTAAAATATTAGAAGAAATATCTGACTATGGCATGACAGAGAGTTATTATAGAACGTTAGATTATGCAACAAAATTACGAAAAGAGGTTGTTAAATGTATTGAACATTATGCTACGGTAGAAGCAGTTCCACCAGCGAAAGATAATTTACGAGAATTGGATGAAATTGCATGTAGACTGTATGCAGGCGCTGCGCATATACTTGAAGCTATAGAAGATTATTTGCCTACATTGTTCTTATTGTTACGCCTTGAAAAAGATAATCATATACAATTTCGTAAAGGAGAATGGGTTCAGTGGGCAACTGCTTTCCCATTAGGGGAAGAAGAGATGGAAACAACTAGATTTTCACGTGGACATAGTATCAATTATGAGCTATGTCATGTAATATTTTTACAAGGCATTTGTGAATATACTCGTGCTGCTAGAGGTTTATATAAGTTGCGCTCATCAAAAAGCTCAACGACTGCTGCAAAAACATGGCAATTTTTACGTTTGTCTGCTGGAACATTATTTCATGTATGTATTAATAGCGCACACGATCACAATGATTATGAAGGAAAAGAACAATTAAACCCAGAAGTTACGGCTGGTGTCTTAAATTTATTAGCTGCATTAATTATAGCTCAAACACAACATGTTGTATATGTACGTGCAGTTTCATCTGGTGCAACTTTGTTTGCATTGGAACGAGTATGCTATGAT
>JACLAC010002065.1_pt1 | contig 13499 bp, 17 predicted proteins | sample 8027881 | NCBI WGS metagenome assembly JACLAC01 (sample SAMN15725517, study PRJNA655200) | protist metagenome | isolation source: fluorescence activated cell sorting (FACS) single amplified genomes of... | place: Spain: Blaines Bay Microbial Observatory, Mediterranean Sea | collected 2016-01-19 | reverse complement strand
CTTTTGTCCTGTACCCCTATACTTGTTATGAAGTGATCTTTTGCTCTGGCGCTACGCCTTGAGCACAGCTATCACAGGAGTACGGCCCGATTTCTGAGTGACATTTACCAAACCTGCTTCCTCTAGCTTCTTCAGGGCACGTTGTTTAGTGCCTCGGGATACCCCAAACTTAGACAAGAACTCTTTCGGGAGAGTTACTGAGTCCTTCCCAAGAAGTAATTTCCTGAACTGCAGCAGCAGACCTACAACAAGTACCTGTAGACCCAACTCAGCAGCCTTTTCGATCCATATCAATTGTATTTGTGGGTGAAGAAAGAACTTTGACTGCTGTCTTAGGGACAGTTCATCAAGTTGTGGATTCTTGTATGCTACTCTCTTCTCTCTAATGGGTACCATAATATTATAAATAGATATTCTAATAGAGGAACCGGGTGCACACCAGTGTGCAGGTGGGTGCACATAGATGTGCGGGTTATCTTGGCTACGTTACTCCGTCTCGAGTTCTGGAAGCAGGCTCCTCACCCGATCCCAGAACGGTCCACCACGTTCTTCATCCCGATACCTCTCCGGGTAACGGTAGATGTCCGCATCAGTCGTCAACTCAAAGTCTCCCAGCACTTGTCTCGAAGCTTCACGCATCAACTCCTGAGCTTGCTGAACTCTGTCATCAAGTTCATCCAGAGGAGCTTCGATCAGCACTGCATCATGTACGGGAGCACAGACCCTGATCCCGGCTTCAGTCATCAGTATGCAGGCGATTCTCAGCATCTCTGCACCATTGGCCTGCATCGGGAAGTTAGCTAGACTCCTTGGGTTGGGTTGTCCTTCCACCTGAATCTGCCAACCAAAGAATGTCCAGATGTGTTTGTGTAGCAGAGCATAATCCACGTTACCATCAGACCATTGCCAGAAAGTTCGGAAAGCTTCTCTGTGTTTGCGGAGTAAGTCTTTGGCAACAATCACCGGTTGCTGAATTCTCTCTGCCAGTGACTCTGCACCCATCCCATATTGAACAGCAAGCACTGTTGCTTTGTAGAGTGCCCTTTGTTCTGGATGGGATTTCTTGGTTGCATCTGCCGGTACTGCTCCAGCCAGCTTGGCAAACTCAAGATAGGGATCGCCCGAAGCGTAAGCCTGCTTCATTGCTTCATCCCCAGAGAGTGCTGCTGCAATGCCGAATTCCTGCTGTGACCAGTCGATGTAGGCAATACCCCAGCCTTCAGCAGGTTTGATTAGTCCACGCAACCAGACAGAAGAGCCGAAAACAAACTTGCTGTTACTCGGTTGGTTGCGGCCTGTCCTGCTGCGGAAGGGACTGAGTAGAGTTCTATTTCGGCTATCAACTCCAACCTTAAATTCGTTGAGTCTCATTTGTCCCAAAGAATGCCTCAGTTCACGAAGTGGGGCTATTTGAGGGTGAGACTTTGCCATAGATCGGAAGGTCTTGTCCTGCAGATCCAAGCTTCCACTCGGCAGTTGGGGCCAGGCCATCTGGTTCCGATTGAGGTATGCCGCAAAGCGGTCTGTTTTGAAGGTTCTGCCTTCGTAAACACCGAAATCCTGGTCAATATTCTCAATCAGATCATCCTGAATAGACTCCCAGTTGGCCCTTAACCGCTCCAATAACGGCAAGTCAACAGGAATCCCAATCGACTCCATTCTGGCTACTGCCTTCATATAGCGGCCCCGAATGAGTGCATGATCGACCGAGATTTTTGGTACCATCTCTGGTAGTAAGGCAACCAGTGCATCGACATCCGTCTGGCAGTAGTCTAGCAGAGCAACTTGCTCTTCAGGACTGTATGGCCCACCTCGCATTGCCAATTCACGCATATCTTCCTTCTCCACCAGAGAGATATGTTCCAAACCGTGCAGGCTCAAGGCACCTAGTAAATTATTCTTTACTGGTAAACTCAGGCCGTTGTTCTGGCAACGGAATTCACAGAAGAGATCAAGGAGGTAGTCAGGTAAGGACCAATCAAGTACGAGATGACAGTTCATCTCGGCAGAGGCGTAGTAAGCCACATAGAGGTTGTTTTCTCCTAATGAGAAAGGGCACACCGGCTTAGCTACACCATCCAGCCAAAGACGCTGCAGTTGCCCGCTATAGTACTCACGGGCAACCATGCATCTGAGCTCTGGTGTGAGCTTTGAGCTTTCGCCATACTCAAAGTCCACACACCAGATCTGCTGGAATTGCTTCCCTTGCAGGAAGCTCAGGCGGCTCCTCGCAATTGAAGCAGAACCAGGTGGTCAGGTCGGTTGATGATCTTGTTTTTGAAGGCGATCTCCAAAAGTTCGTTCATCGATAGTTCTGGCCACTCTGGTTCACTCAATTTCTTCTCAGCAGCATTGATTTCATAGGCGCCCAGAGCCATGTTAGCCTCCATCCGAGTCCATTCCAGTTCAGCGTTCTGGGCTGCTTCCAATGCAGATAGGTGCCAATTTAGGCGACGGTTCTCGTCAGGAAGGACTATCGGCCATAAGAAAGGATCACCTTGCCGATCAATGGCCAGAACCAATCGGTGAGCTCTGGCTAGTTGCTCCACTTCGGCTTGAAGCTCTGGCTCGACCAAGTAGAGATCCTCATCTTTTTCACCGTATTTCAAGAGCTTGGCGTCCATCTTTTTCTCAGGATGAACACGGACCCACTGAGTTTTGTTAGGCTTGCGAACTGGAACTGTGGTCAACTGCTTCTTGACCCCACTGACACTGCCAAAGTTTTGTGAAAGGCGGAAGCGGCTGAAATCAGCAGAAGAACCAGTACTCTCTCCAGATTGCTTGGGGGTTGTCTCTGGGCTCTCCTTCAATAATTTGGATGAGTCCGTTTGATCCACTGTCGGCTTTGAAGAAATTTGATTGGGGTTCTTCATGAAACCTCCTTGTTTTCATGGGTAATAGTCTGTTGGTCCATCCACTCATCAAGTTCAGGTAAATGGTAGCGGATCAGCTTGTTGTTAAGCTTGGCGTAGGCTGGCCCTTTATGATCAAAGCGCCAACGTTGGAGAGTCTTCTTGGATATACCAAGATAGTCGGCCGCTGTAGATTCCGAGAGGAATGCGGAGGATGATTGTTGTGCCATGTGGCATCTCCTGAATTAAATTGAGCAACGCAGGCTATGTATGTCCTGCACTGGTAATCAACTTAAACAAAGGAGATTGGGAGCGGTAGGCAATTGATTAGGCAATACGTTGCCTGTAATATTGCCTATGATATTGCCTGTTTGAAATTATGAATAATAACGAAATATCAATTGCTTAATTGGGAGGAGAGTCGAAAGCTCAGATTTCATTGCCTGTGGTATTGCCTGTGATATTGCCTATCGCATTGCCTGCTTAATGATTTTTGCAAGGTCTTCGTCTTCATTCTCAGAACCACCAGGTCGACTAATTCCAAAGTGGATTCGCCAATCTTCCTCTTTGAGTTTTGTCCCAGTACTACTCAAAACTTGATGAATCAACTTCTTATACTTAAGCCATTCAATTGGTGGGGCACTGGTTCGTTTCAAAGGACTATCTTCATTTGTCCTAAAGTGTTGGCACCAGATATCTGCACTTTTGATATACCCCAATTGCTCTAGGGCTTGTGCAAGCTTTTCCAATTCCTCCATGCCATGTCCCCAAGCTAAGCACAACTCCCCTTCAGTTGCTGTGTAGTGCCTTTGCCCTCTGCCCATCGAGATCCTTCTCGTCCGTAAAGATTAAGATCAGCTGAGACTAATAAAACAGGCCTAGGTATATCCTCAACTTTCAAGGAAGGCCCCGGCATATTACCCTTTTGGACTCTTACTGGTTTGCTCAATCTAAGAAATCCTTTCTCAGTCTTTACCTTCAAGTTATGCAGCAGATCAAAGCTATGTTTACTGATGCGGTAATTACCAAGTCTCCTAGCGAGCTCTTCTCTGGATTCTTGGAGAAGAAGTCCAAAATTTGGCATTCTACGGAGATCCCTGTCTGTAATCCCTGTCCCCATCCAAACGTAACTTGATTCCATTGGTGTACAATCCAGCAGTACCTCTGGGGAATAAAAGAGGATTGAAATATCAGCAAGACCTGTCTCTCTTTCCGCTTTATCCAAGGACATGAAGTTACTGGGGTCAATCATCTCTGGTGAAGTGCTATTTGACATAAAAACCTGCTCAGGTGGGTTTGTGGGAGTTGGCTTTTTCGATGGACAAGCCAATTAGGGTGGGAGCGTCTTTAGACTTTGGGAGAGTAAAATCGGGTATTTAGTTCATTGATGGCACTTAGGGAGGTTTGGGAAGATCAGAAATATCTACAGAGGACAGAGCTTCTTGCAATAGTTCGCGCCGCTTTTGTTCTGGGTCATAAAGATCATTCACCATCGCTTCCATCAATACCCGATAATAGTGCCGGTCTACAAAGGTGCGTCCATGCTGTATTTCTTCAAAACGATGGCGCTGGTACGCTCTGGAATGGGGGAGATCAAGGTATTTAGACGGGTCCGGATTCTTTCGCATGGGAGCTTCTCAGACTTTTGGAAGGGACAGTAGATTACTAACTACTTTCAAAGAGAAGTATCGCTCAGGAAAGTTACTTAGAACAACCTTGTGAGGGTCAGTTTCACTATAGTGAGGGCTGCAAGAGACTGGTATCCACTAAAGTTAATGGACACGTGCTGATTTGTCTAGTCGTTGTGAAGAAATTAGGGGACGAAGGTAGTATTTGAGGACGTTTTACCTAGATGATAGTTACGTCTATATCCTCAAAAAGAATTAGCAAGGCATGGCTATTTTGATAGAGTTGACTTTGTTCACCTTTTTCAGTGGGTAGAACTACTGGTCGGATGGCTCTACGTTGTCTTGAACTAGCAAGAAAACTCTCACCTACTACACAAGCTTAATAAACCTTTAAATTTAACCATGTTTCTAATAGCTCCATAGAGCATCACCTGTCTGGGAGTTACCTTTCTAACCTCCAATTACCGACATCTTGTTATTGAATATCAACAATGGATGTGAGGGTATAGCTACGTCTACATTCTAATATTGAAACCAGCACGAACAAGCGTGCCCAAATTACTTGCCTGCTTTAAGAGTTCCTGAAATTCAGGCTTCATTGACATCTCATCCATGTATTTTCCAGCACTCGCCATGGAGTCAAAGTGATAAATTGCCCCAACCCGATCCATTCGAGACGCAATGACTGGAACAGCAGCTGACAACGTGTGGGGTGGTGATATTTTCGAAATTTCTTTCATTATCTCAATAGCTTGTGTCAGTTTACTCCTTGATATTTGATAAGTGCGCACAACATGCACCGGAGCAGACAAATCTATAGTCTCAAATAAATCCCTCATCATAAAAGGCCCGACACCTTTACCAGCTGGGTCATCCCATCTTTGCTTAGTAATTTCTTTAAACAGCGGATCATGCATCGCTGCTTCATACGAACACAATGCCGTTTCAAAATCTTCAAACTTAGCACCCATTCCAAAATTACCTGCGTTATCGCCCATCAAGACACGCCAGCAGCGAGTTGCTTTTGCTCCATTTTGGGCCAAAACTCCTAATCCGGTTCGAATCCGTGTTTCCAGCAGACTCGATTTTCCAGGTAATGGGGTTGCTGTGTAGAAGATATATGTACCCATGATGTTAACTATTTATTTGTTTCTAAGTAACTATTGTAAAAATGAAGTAGCCCCCAATCTAATCACTCGTAGTCGTCCCAGTTCCAGTCTTGGTTGTCGCTGGGGTCGTAGTCTAACGTTTCAACTGCACTAGTATGTCTTATAATTTTACCATCCAGATAGTTCAATACACTGATGACTGACCAGTATATTATCTCCTTTTCAAGAACCTTGATGTATCGGTGAATGCTTAAACACTCAAAATTTTCATACAATGGTTTCATCGGGCCAAACCTGCAGTCGTAGATCGGCACAAGGGCATTCTGCATATCTAGATTCACTTCCATACCAACTCGATGATCAAAACTCTTACAGTCAGGATGGTATAACTTCTCGACCAATGAAAAATCACCCTTGTAAGCAAGTCGACGTGCTTTGTCGAATTCTTCGGCCTTAGTCATTTATTCCTCTAATACGTTGGATACACGCTCAATTCTGGTAATCACTCGGCAGCAAAACGTACTGAAAAAGCCACTAGACAAGCGATCCAGAAGACAGCTTTACGCAATACTGGGTCTTGGCAGAGCTCTTTCAGATTATGGATCTGTTGTTTGCGGATCATGTGAATCTCATAGTCGATTCCTAACACTCACTCGTAGTCTTCCCAGTTCCAGTCCTGCCCCTCGCTAGGGTCATAATCCAATTCTTCCCTGCGACTTTCTTGGAAAATGATTTTTTGGTCTTTGTACGAAACAGCAGTGATAGATGCATCGAAAATCTCTGCATTTCGGAATTTGCTGTACCGATGCACACAAAGAAACTCATCAGCTTCATAAATTACTCTGAAGGGGCCAATTATTATGGACTCGGTTAGTACCTTGCTGATGCCTTTGTAAGCTTCAAGATCTACGACCATTCCCTGTGATTTTGCTTGAAAACTTGGGTCTGTTATCTCCTCTAATAAAGTAAAATTACCCTTAGACAGCTGCCTCCACGCTGATTCAAACTGCGACGCTTTTGTCATTCTTTCACCCTAGTTGAATTCGGTAAATTGTTTTGAAAGGAAGCTTGGCTGATCATCTCTAATAAATAAAATGTTATTCATAATCTTCCCAGTTCCAGTCTTGGCCTTCGCTAGGGTCAGTTTGAACCCGTTCGCCAAAACTTTCTTGTGTGATAATTTTTCCATCATTGTAGGTAATAGCAGTGATTACTGTATTGTAGCTAGGTTCTCCTTCTTCCATTACTCTCATATTTCTTTCTAAACATAAGAACTCTTCATTTTCAAATATCACGCGAAATGGACCAAAAATCACAAATTCACTGTAAGTTGATATGACAATTTTATCTGCTTCAATATCTACTTCTACATCTATACTTTTATGGACTGCTCGATACTTAGAGTGATAAATTTTATCAACTAATGAGAAATCACCTTTCAATCCCAGCTTCCAAGCTTTATCAAATACTTCTGCCTTAGTCATTCTTTCTCCTGATGCTGTTGGAAGTGTTTTAGTTTCAACGATGGTATAGCTCACCAACTGCTCGTCACTACTCACTCGTAGTCTCTCGAGTGCCGATTCTGAACTAGTCCCAAAGGCTTTGTACAACTGTGAGCTGATTTGAAACCATTACTTCTATATTGAACATTTTTATTAACTCAGAAAGCACTGGTAGGAATTCAGAAATTTCAAACCAATGGTGTTGGACTCCTTCTTCGTTTTCGTACATGTGATATAGATGAAAAATCGTTCTTCCTGTTTCTTTGGGATATGTTCCTTCAAGCCAGCTCCGGTTTTCTTCATACTCTGGTCCCTCTGAAAAAAAGTAATGAAGCAACTTCAATGGCCCTTCCCTGTAGCACTTAGCCGCCATAAATTCCTTATGACTGCTGAGATAATCTCTCATGGCTTCCGCGGCCTTTTCATCGGGAGCTATGTATGTGATCGTGCTAATTCTTTTCCCAGCTAATGCATCAGCCATTGGTCTGTTCTCCCTAAACCGGTAGTAATGCTTTTATTTCTATGATGATGTAGGTAACTAGTTGCTTATCTTTAGATTACTTGTAACCTTCCACCTGATCTAGACTTTGAGGAAAGAACTAAGCGTTTGGTGTACATTTGTCAACATTCTGATAGTAAACTACAACCGATCTAATACAGGCAGGGAGGTGGAATGTGAACTAATTTGAATAAGGTTGCAGATCACGTCACTAACCAAAAGGGTAACGCCGGCTAGACGGCGCCATCAAGAAGTGATTTGATTGGTTGGAGTTAGGATTAAGTCATGATGCTATGCAGAGATTTCAGTTTGGTTGGAGTTAGGATTAAGTCATGATGCTATGCAGAGATTTCAGTTTGGTTGGAGTTAGGATTAAGTCATGATGCTATGCAGAGATTTCAGTTTTGCTTTTTCCAATCATTTTGTGGACGCAGTCCACAGCTCAATGCGCTAACGCCAAAGCCATTCCAAAGATTCTGGCAGTATAGAACCACCATGTTCCCCATTGTGCTCACCTTCTCCACCCACAAATTTGTAATCGTATCCCCGAAACTCTAAAGACGAGGCCATTTGAAGATTTGCTAGCCACCAGTTACCCCAATCAACATTCATATCATTACTCCCACCCTGCAAAAACACTCTGATATCTCTTTTTGATGACTTCCGAATTAGGGTTGGATAAACGTGGCCACCGCGAATATCAGTAAAGCTACCAACGTGGCTCATAACCTTATGAAAATAATCTGGTCGCTCCAAGGCTGCCGTAAAGGCACATATGCCGCCTGAGGATATCCCACAAATCCCTCTCATTTTCCCGTCATCAGTTAGGTTATATTGCTCTCCAACCGCTGGGATCATTTCCTCAATCAAAAACTGGACGTACTGCTCACTCAACACATCATACTCATTCGAACGCTCGCTAGCGCGAAATGGCTTGTCTGCCATTGAGTAGTCCGTGCTATGGCCTGGCTCAATAAAAATACCGATCAAGGGCGGGATCCTTTTCTGGTGTATTCAGTTGTCAAAAACAATTGGAACGCGAAAGGAAGCTGAATTATCCACGTAAAAGTGACCGTCATTGAAAACCATCAGCCCTGAAGGAGTTGTTTCATCATACTGGCTTGGTACATACACCCAATAGTCACGAACTGTTTCTTTTCTGTAGAATTGGCTTTTCCAATGAAATTTGGTCACAGATCCTTTGGGTACACCCTCTTGTTCGAAAGAATCAGGACCATGTTTATATTCCATAACTTAATCTCAAAAATTGTGGCTAAGGAAGTAAAGAATTAGGGACATTTTCAGAATCAGCATACCTACCCATAGAAAGGTATTTCTCCAATGAATTGGAATTATTTGCAACTTTTTTCAAACACCTCACTCAAAAATTATAGAGAGGAAATTTGCTGATTTATGCTCTTAGATTTATTGGGTCACAAAGTTAGAACTACACACAATTAAATTGTCTTGAACAGATGCATTCATATCTACGGCTCTTGTCCTAACATCTCCTCCATCACCCTCTGGGTTCGATCAGCAATTCCTCTTTGAGCAGATTCCAAAAATCGAGCATAGCGTCGAGTCATTGGTGAGCCAGGGGAATGACCAAGTTGATAAGCAACTTCATCCAGCGTAGCGCCCGAAGATAAGAGCCTGGACGGTTCCGTATCTCTCAGGCAGTAGTTTGGCCTGTAGTCTTCAGGAATCTCTGCAAGATCACGCATACGGCGGAAGTGTCGGATATAAGAATGTAACTTTCGTTGACCACCGGCTGGACCGGGGAAAACAAAACTACTGGTTTTCATAGCTTCCGTGCAGCTATCCAGCAACTCCCGTTGCTGCTGCAAAATAGAGTGCAACTTAGCACTCATCGGGAAGGTAAGTGATTTGCCACTCTTGGTATCCCGCTTGATATAAAAACGTTGAGTAAGATCTACATCTACCCAGAGCAGCTTTAGTACTTCTGATGGCCGGGAACCACTCCAGCCTATGAACTGATGGAGGTGTGCTATGTGTCGATCGTGACAGGATGACCAGATCTCATGAAGCTTTTGAAACTGCTCATCTGTCAGTACTTCAATGCGCTCAGAGTCCGGATCTGGTTTAGGAAGTTTGATCGTCCAGTTGAGCGATGAGCATAACTGCTGGCTAACCCCAAAATTGATGATTCGACGCAGTAATTCCAGTACATTGCGCACTGTCCCATTACTGTGGTCCTTCAACAACTCTTGACGCAGTCTGTCTACATCAGGTGGGGCTAGTTCCTCTGGAGTTTTCTGACCAAATGAATCTTTGAGATGTAATTCATAGCGGTTCTTGTCTGTGACCAGACCTTTGAGCGAAGAGCCCTTGGACTGCAGATAAGCATCCCAAAGCCGATCAAGTGTCTGCCGAGATTCCTCTGCCAGCCTATCAGCGATTCTAGACTCTCGTTGCTCTGCATTTGACTTTGCTTGTCCATTGATGCGTTTTGCCCGCTCTGCATTGCCTCTGGGGGCCGTCCACCCTTGCGCCTTCGATCCGAGTTTCTCCTCCACAGCTTTATCAGTACCCGGCCGCTTGTAGCGAATGTAGAGCGTTTCAATACCTTGGATCGTTAACCAGAAGACTCCAGGATATTGAGTTGTCTTTCGCTGATATTTTGCCATGCTCTCTCTGTTGGTTCAGTTTTACTGTCCCCACCACTGTCCCCATCTACAAGGTAGTAAATGAGTGACTTTTTGACTTGATCTGACTGCAGAGAATAGCTAATTACTCATTAATTACAACATAATATCAAAAGTATCAGGGCTTCTGACTCAATAAGGGCACTGTATGCCTAACGGTCTCATAACCCGAAGGTCGCAGGTTCAAATCCTGCCCCCACCACCACACTTTTCCTCAGTAAAATCAATACTTAATCCTCTAAGCAATCTCGCACTGCTTCGCGCTGTAACTTTTTCGTCCACCCACCAGTCCACCCAAGCAACTAGTATTGCTGTCCTCTTCTGACCCCCCTGCATTGCAAAATTAATTATCTTCTAGTACCTCCGCAACTCGTCTCAAAACATTGACTAAAGTTTTAGCCCTTTCTGAATCAACTGAATAATCCCCTCCCAAATAGAGCCAACGATTGATCTCAATCATCAGTGATTGGACTCTCTGGTCTTTTTGGTAATGCTTTATCGGCACGATGCTCCCACTAAACGGCTGATCCCTAGCTGTCGAATAGCCACAAATCTCGAATATCTTCTCAACTTTTGCTACTAGTTTTTCAGGAGTATGAAAGTCATCGGTCCCTAAGCAAAAGTCTGGTCGGAAAGCTGTTTGGTTTAGTTCATAAGGTAGCGGCATAGCTGGAAAGCTATGGCCGTCGATGATCAGACATTTATTATTAGCCAAGAGGGATTCCTCAACTACCTCTGTCAGTTTTTGGTGATGGGGAATGTAGAATCGCTCCAGTAATTCTTGGCGTTTTCCTTGAGTGGGCTGCTCACGTAGCGGCTGGCGTAAAGATCCTCTAGTGTAAGTTACACCCATCCCTACCTGGCTCATCGGCTCTTGAGAGTCGTCTGAGAAACGCTCTGGATCAACTACCAGCCTGCTGACAGGAAACACGATCGCCTTTGCCTCTGAAAAAGCCTTTTGAAAGATTACATCTGTTGCGTGATCAGTGATCCGGTTTAGTTCTTCCTCAAGTTCCTCATCAGACAACAGGAAGTCATCACGAAGATCTTCAGGAATAAAGGTAGAAGCGTGAGGTAGGTGCAACACGATTGGAGATGACATCGGCACAAACTATTCTGTGATTGGCTGATTTGCTTTTAATTTAGAGCCGCCATTTTGACAGCAGTCTAATTTACTTGCCAAAAAAAAAGTTTTGTCTATATTTGGAAGTTGAAAGCGCCGATTTGATCCGCTTGCGGGCGCATTACAAGTTCAGCTAAATTGGAATCCGAATTCTTGAGGACCCGCTTTGCTGAACTGAGTAGAGTGGGTCTTTTTGTTTGTACTGCCGCCGATTTGAAGAGCAGCTTGCAGGGCGGTCAATAAATGCTGCTAAAGCGACAGCCGGTCTCCAAATATGGGTCCCCGCTGTTTGTCTCTATATCCTGAGCAACCACTGGAGACCGTGTTTTCCCTGCCAAATGGCATCAATGCCCATCTGCCAGTAAAGCTTGCCTCCCTGGGTTGTTCTCCTTATCAAATTTCAGGAGACGCAACAATGCATCTAACATTTGATCAAAGACGTAAGCGGTTTTGGAAGACTCGAGATGACACCAAACGTCTTATCTATAAAATGGCAGAACGCATATCAGAAATTCCGCCAGAACTTGCTGATTACTTCAAAGAAGCTCAGCGGCTGCGCTTATTGTTTGAAGAGGATCAAACAGATTTTATCGCAAGCCAGATGGGTCTACCCAAATTAGATGAGCGTGACCCAACGTTTTCAGACCATTGGGTTTGCAAGCCACTACATGACGTACACAACAACCAAGCGTTTCGTAAGCCTCTTGGTGCCTCAGGGAAGCTTGATAATGATTTGTGGATCAAACGTGAATACGTAGAGTCGAAAGACAAATACCGAGTGGAGCGTCTACACAACCGATCAGAGCCAAACTTTCCTGATTTCATGCCGGTACACCTATCACCACGATTTAAAGTCTATGTTCGGGATTGAAGCGTGCTGAAAGGTTTACGGCTAGCTGAAACGTGACGTTTGGGAACGGATTCAACAATTTAATAGGGGCTAAAAATGGACCTTGAATGGAGCGAAGGACACCTGCAGCGATTCTATAATTTGCGTGAAAACTACTCTGAACATTTCGATGAAGAGCGAGCAAAAGAAATTGCGAAGTGGCTAAAAGAACATCAGGAAGAAGTCTATCTTGATAAGCTGCTGGAAGAGGGTCTCGCTCATAAAGAAGCTTGGAAAATTGCTAGTAAGACCACCAACTCAGGTGTTTGCATCGAAGAACTCACAGAAGCCCAGTTAAAGCGCTATCAGAAATTGATAGAAGGTTTTACTAGCGAGGCTAGGGCGCTGGATATTGTGGCGATGTTCACTGAAGAGCAGCAAGAGCGCTACTTTGCATTCCAAGAGGATGGTTTTGGACCCGATGACGCTTGGGGGATAGCGTTAAATTATGAAGCTGAAAAAGACGAAGAAGAGGATGAGGACGATGAGCAGCCCATACCGGATGGATACAGTGGTGAGGGCTTTCTTGAGACTCTAGAAGATATTGAGTACGAGTTGGAACAAGTCAAAAATAAAAGAGGTCTTCGCAGTCGCTACATGCAAAACGGCCCAGAAAAGAAAGAACGTCTGAACGATCTCGATCAGCGAATCGCTCAACGCGAACACCTTCTAAAAAACTTTGAACATACTGAATGTGCTGATACGAGATTGTGATGCTTTATTTTTAGATTTGTAAAGCTTTCCAATTTGACAGAGCAAACTGAATTGACTCTCAAGCGCGGGACTGGTGCAGGGAGAGATTTACTGAAATGCAGGAAGGAAGGAGATACGTTAAAAATCTTCCCGCATTCCATTTTGAGGTACCAACTGAAAAGAGACAGATATAGAGAAATTCAGTTAGTAGATGAAGAAGCCCTTTTGGCAGCTTAGCCGATGAAGTGCGGCATATCGCTTTGGGTTCCAACAAGCACGAACACTGAACCTCTGGTTTTCAGTAGTCAAGTGATGGTTAGATTTATTTCAAGAGGACTGTGTGACAGTAACAGATGCTGGAAGAAGGTAGGGAAGTCCCGATTCAATAGAGGACTTCCCTCTGAGAGATCTCATCGCACTAGCACACGAAACTAGTGCAACTCCCTGGTTCTGTGTACGCAAGAACCAGATTTTAGAGAACTGCAGGGGGAGCGTATCCATTGCTGCAAGCAGCTTGGCTGATTAGCGAGCGTTTTGC
>JACLAC010002936.1_pt1 | contig 13500 bp, 16 predicted proteins | sample 8027881 | NCBI WGS metagenome assembly JACLAC01 (sample SAMN15725517, study PRJNA655200) | protist metagenome | isolation source: fluorescence activated cell sorting (FACS) single amplified genomes of... | place: Spain: Blaines Bay Microbial Observatory, Mediterranean Sea | collected 2016-01-19 | reverse complement strand
GTTGATCCTAATCATGAAGGTATCTATGCAGGGGAGTTTTCCGTCTACTTTCAACGAGATCAGAATGGTAAGGTCGACTCAATGATCGTGAAGAATAATAAGCTATATCCTAAAGATTAAGTTTTCCTGCTGCTTGTTTTTGTGCTCTATATTGGTTGAAATTATTACTGTCACTTCCCACTATTTAAGCTTATGAACAAAAACACAAAAACAACGGTTATCATCTTATCGTCATTGGCAGCACTTGTAGGAATTGGCATCGCCACGGGCTTCATCACATTCAATCCCATTGATAAATCTAAGCCTGCCTACGCCAAGGATCAGCAGTGTTTTGAAGAACTCAAAGCGAAACTGACTCCTGATGAGATGATGGAGATTATGAAAAAGAAGACAATGACTCAATCTCACTGCGACTTTCTTTGATCAAGTCAGCATGAGCAGAGATACAGCTTCACTTACTGCTTAAGTTCCGGGCTGAATCCAAGCATACTCCATCTGCCTGGCAGTTCGCTCTGCTAACTTCTCTCCAGCGAATTTGGAGACTAACTCCAAGCTCAGATCTATCCCAGCGGAGATTCCTGCCGCAGTGAACAGCTTGCCTTGTTCAATCCAGCGAACACCCTCTCGAACCTGTACGTTGGGATAATTTCTCTGTAAATCCGGGATATCTTCCCAGTGAGTTGTCACTTCCAAGCCATCCAGCAACCCCGCCTCCGCCAATAAGAAAGCTCCTGTACAGATCGAAGCAATCACCTGCACTTTCTCAGCAGTCTCTCTGATCCAGTCGATCACTTCCCTCTTGTGAACTTCTTCCAGATGAACGCCCCCGACCACAATCAACAGATCCAATGCTGGCACATTCTGGATGGAATAATGAGGTATCACCTTGAAGGCTCCACGAGCTTCAACCAAGTTTTCACTCGCACCAACGAGCCAGATATTCCAATCCAATTTTGCGAGTCGGTTAGCAACACTGAACACCTCAAAAGGTCCTGAAAAATCCAAGACCTCTGCCTGATCGTAGAGGTAGATCCCAATGTTCATGGGTTCACGGAAGATAAAAGGATTATTTCAGCGCTGAAACCAAAGCGAGGAATAGCCTGTAAGGGCTCGGATAAAAACAGCTGTGCGTGGTGACGGAATCAGATTTGTCAGAATCTCAGGCGTGACCGACCTTTAAATCGCTACCTGCCCGGTTCTCACCTCGAATCAGCCAAAGGGGTCTTTTCGCAAAATTAATCAGATAACCGGAGCCAGTGCCCGTATCAATCAAGTCTCGGTTGAACAGGCTCGTGGAGGGCATGTAGCGAATGGCCAGACCAGCCCGTCGTTTGCCCGAGCGATTTGGATGGGAGCCATGCACCAAGTGGACGTCATGCATGGAGAACTGCCCTGGCGCGAGCTCCAAGCTGACTGTATTTTCTGGATCAATCCGACCATCATTCACTCGTTGATTGAGCACAAGATCTTCTCGAGATTCTTTTTGATGTGTCAGCGATTGATGCCGATGTGAGCCAGGAACAACTTGCATACAGCCGTTCTCTTCAGTCACATGATCCAACGCAACCCAAACGGTACAAGTCGCCAAAGGACGGATCGGCCAATAGGCCCCATCCTGATGCATCGGCACTTCCATGCCATCTGAGCCAGGCTTGCAGAAGAGTTGACATCCCCACAGAATGATATCGGGGCCAATCAACTGTTCTACACAATCCACGATCACTGGATCCTTGGCCAATTCCATGAAAGCCTCATCACCGCGCACACCCTCCTGGTTCAAGCCACTGATGTGGACACTGACCAGCTTCTCTGGTCGCACCTCGGGATTAGCCAGCAACACACGATCAACGGCAGCCATCAAATCGGTTAACCGAGATTCTGGTAACTGACAGTCTGGGATTAAGTAGCCCTCTTCTTGATATTGTTGAATCGCTTCAGCAGAGAGTGGGGCGTTGGTTGTCATCGATACCTTTTCGGAGTCAAGTCATTAAACAATGTCACTGGGCCACCCAGCCGCCATCAACAGGAAGAGTGTGTCCCGTGATCATTGCAGCTGCGTCACTAGCCAGAAAACGAATTGCATCTGCCACCTCGTAGGTTTCTACCATCCGTCCGAGTGGCGTTCGTGCGAGTAATTTTTCTTCCATCCCATCTTCTGCCAGTAGACTTTGAGTCAGGGGGGTTCTCACGAAAGCAGGAGCCACGGCATTGACCCGAATACCTTGTGCTGCCCAATCCAGCGCTAAGGAGCGTGTCAGATTGACCACTCCCCCCTTGCTGGCCTGATAGGCAGGATTGGGATAGACCCCACCTCCAATCAAACCCATGATCGAAGCCACATTGACAATGCTCCCCTTGCCCTGCTCGAGCATCGTCTTGGCAGCTTCTCTGGAGCAAAGAAAGGTCCCCGTCAGGTTGATGTTGAGCACTTCCTGCCAACGCTCCAAGGGCAACTCAGTCGCTTCCATCCGGGCTCCTGTTCCAGCGGAATTGACCAGAATCTCATAGGAACCCAACGCTGCCACTTTCCTCATGACCTCTACAACGGAATCTTCCCTAGTCACATCCAGATACATGATCTCGATGGAGATGCCCTGATCATTGAGTTGAACCTGAGCTTTCTGCAAAGCGGCTTCATTCCGATCGCCAATCACGACCTGTGCTCCTGCTTGAGCAAACACCTTGGCGGTCTCCAGACCAATGCCACTAGCTCCTCCTGTGATCAATGCTGTTTTCCCATCTAGAGAAAGGCGATCGTTTGGCTTGGTTGTCATGTGTCACTCCCTAGTAGAGCAGCCAACACTGGCTCACACTAAATCGCAGGCGTCCGCTGGCATCCAGTGCGCGTCTTGATCTAACCACTTGACGTTACAACCGATCGGATTGGTCAAGGGGACACTTACCGATTGTCCAGCCGTAACTTCTGCAAGCGCCTTTTCCAGGTCATTGACCTGCATCTTTGAAGTATCGCGTGGTTGATCTACTCCACGGCCGCAGTACGCCAGCTTACGATCCGCATCAAAGACGTAAAAGTGAGGTGTCCGAAGTGCTCCATAGGCCAAAGCAACCTCCTGGGAAGCATCCCTCGCATAGATCCACGGGAAGTTGTGTTCCTTCATCCGCAAAACCATCTGGTCGAAATCATCAGTGGGATTGGTCTTCTCACTGTTGGAATTGATTCCAATAAAGGCCACTCCCTTGTGCTGAAATTTCTCAGCAGTGGCCCTTGTGACTTCATCAGATCCAACGACGAATGGACAGTGGTTGCAGGTAAAGAAGACCACGAGCGTGGAAGCAGATTCAAAGTCAGCTAGGCTGTAGTTTTTACCATCAGTAACAGCGACAGAAAAATCAGGAGCAGTTGCTCCTAGTTCAAGGGTAAAGGACATCGTCTCTCGTAAAAAATCAGGTTTTGTTAACTGTAAGGTCTCTTAGAACTGGGCCCGAAATAGGAAGCTGGTTCCTTTTGCCTTATCTTCCTCTGAAACCAAGTAATTGAAGGTCAACGAAGAAGACAGGAAGACCCAGCCACTGAGGGTGAAGCCCACTTCGTAGTATTGCATGTTGTAGAGCTCTGTCCCGTAATAGCGAGTATCCAGCAAGTACGGATCAAAAGTGGCTCCGTCTCTAATAAAGCCGGTAGGGAACTGGAAGATCAGGCCATTCCGCAGAACCGTGCTCTCAATACCTGCATCAAAAGTAGTCCCTCCAACCGAAAGCGGCATCGAGCGATATTGCCCAGCCTGGTTTCCGATTCGGATTGCACCCCAGGAAGCGGTCCAATCGTAGATACTCAGCAGGGAATAGCTAGCTAGCGCTCCTCCAGAACCCAGACTTTCTGAGGCAGTCACTCCGTAATTTAGATTTGGGGAGATCTGCCAATTGGGGGTCAAGTTTTGGCGATAGTTCAAACCCAAGCCGAAGGCAATTCCTGTATTTCCATCAACATCCAGTTGTGAGATAGGTAGCCGTAGGGTCAGGCTGGGTTTGCTCTCTCCTTCAAAATTCCAACTGTAAGAAAGGGGAATGGTTATTGTGTTGACCTTGGAGTCCCCCTGATCATAGGAACTGAAAGGCTATGTGGAGTATGGAGTAGATACTGATTCCAAACAAAGCATAGATAATTTTTCTAACTTTAAAATGAGCAGAACATGGCAAAAGCAAAAGACATGGAATTAGAGCAGATGAGTATGGGTGAGATTGATGAGCTTGAGAAGAAACTAGCTGAACTGAAGAAGCAGAAGATGAAGGAAGAAAAGGCAGAAGTAATAAAGCAGGTTAGGAAGCTGTGTATGGATTACAAGATATCAGCTACACAGTTGAGGAGAGCACTGGTGATGCGAGGAAGCAGGACAAGCTATGCAACTGAGTGAAAGATAAATTTTTCTTTAACCTCTATTTGCCAGAATAACCAATATTACAATCCATTTAGATTTTCAGAATAATTTTTCTTAATTAGTATAGAAGATAAAGCATCTAATATTTAATTTTTTGTACAAAAGTAATAATTTAAATGTTCCATTAATTTATAAATTAATCTTAAAATGTTCATCTTAACTACATCAGTTTTAATATCTTTTATTTTATCTTTCAAAAGGAGAATGGAAGTTAATTATGCACAATCACCTATTTTAGCCACTTCATTCATAATAACAGTATTATACTTAAATTCAATATATACCTCATTAAATTTTGGATATTTTATTCTATTAATTTTGGGAATAATCTCGGTTATTGATAATATCATATTTGTTAAATACTACAGGTTTAAACTTAGAAATAATGAAGTAAATTCATTTTTATGTTTTTTGTTATTAGTACTTTTTATTTCATTGGTATCTCTATTTGTAGAACTTGGGAGATGGGATGAATTTAGTCATTGGGGAACACATGCAAAATATATATTTTTGAATAGTGCGTTATATGATTCTTCTATTGGCATAGTTAACAAAAGTTATCCAGTGGGTAGTGCATTATTCTACTTTATATTTCTCAAATATTCAACATTCAATGAGAGTGTTTTATATTTCGCCCAATCACTACTTTTACTACTTCCATTAGCATGCTTCATTTATCCTAAAAATGAAGCATATCAGAAAGTAATTTTTAAATTATTTGTCCTTATTGTCATTTTAACAATCTTTGGAGTAAGAATAGGACCAACTGGTAGTCTCTATATGGATCATATTGTTGCGATTTATTTTGGCTGTTGTCTAGTGTATTATGTGAATTCTAAAAAGACATTTAAGGAAATCATTTTAATTATTTTTATTCTAGTTTCATTTCTCCAATTTAAAGATTCACTTTTAGTGTTTTCCTTTTTAATTATTGGATTTATTGCTATCGATCAAATGGTACTATTTTTTCAGAAAAAAAATAATTTATCGCTGCTAAAAATTTTATTTATTCTTTTACTTTTATCAACAGTTTCAATTTTATCTGTCAAAATTTGGGAGAACTATCTTGAAAGTATTAGTATCGAACGAACCTGGAGTATAAACAAGGATTTTCTTACTATAATTGCAGCAACAATATTTCCTACTGAAGAATATCATCAAACGATATTTAATAATTTTCTAAAAAAATTATTTGAATACAATTCTATCGATAATAGAATTACTGTCCTATTTGCCGAATATTTTCCACCTATTAAATTTCTCTTTGATATTTCTCCTTTTCAATTTATTCTTAATCAATTTTTTTTAGTTATCTTAATATTTGTTTTAAACAAAAAAACGGAATATAAAGTTTTTCTATATAATTTTATTCTAATTACAGGATATTTTTTCTATTTATATGGGTTATTAATATTGTATAATTTTTTCTTTGGCACTTATGAAGGACCAAGATTAGCGTCTTTTGGAAGATATCAGGGAATTTATCAAATTGGATGGGTGTTGTTTAACCTAAATTATTTATTTAGATCAAAAATATTTATTAATTTAGAACTTAAAAATATTTTTATAAAGCTTTCTTGGATTCCGATAATTCTAACTTTGGCTTCACTTTGTTTCGTAAAAATATATACAGATAAATTTTCAAATACCATGAAGCCCGGTATACAAGAACTGCGCAAGAGATTTCATTTTTTGACTAACAAGGTTATTGAAGCTACTGATGTGAATTCAAAGATTAAAATTATTTGGCAAAATTCAAATGGACTTGAAATTGTAATGCTTAGTTATGATTTATTTCCAAGGTTTGTTCGAGGAGGTTCTTTTGGTAAACCTTATATCAATGATGATGTATGGACAAGAACAATATCAAAAGAAAATTTTTACGATAATTTATACGAATATGATTACATTCTTTTAGCTTATACAGATGAAAAATTTTGGAAAGAATATGGAGATATTTTTTTTGATTTAGATAGAAATTTCGATTATTTTATAAATTATGAGTTGTGTATAAGCGAATTTGCATCTTTCCACAAATTTGAACCTGGATGCCAAGATTCGACTGAGAAAGCCTATCTTATAGAGATAAAAAAGACAGATGGAAATCTGTCTTTTGTAGCAATAAAATAGTGCTATACTTCTCTAAAAAAACTAAGCTTAATTAATTTCTAGTTGTCCATCTTCTCAAGTGAAAACACAATACTAGTGGACACTTGCTAATAATGAGGCAACGATGGAACTACTGAAGACACTGAAGCTGACACGGTATCAGCGAAACAACAGAAACAATCCCGTCCTACAGCGCAGAATCAAGCTTGCTGCTGGTATAACTGAGCAGATACAGCTAGCTGTAAATCCAAACTATAAACAGATTAGTGTTCGCACTGTTGCAGATGATAGTGGTGAACTGCGCAAAGTTGAAGTGGGTAAACGTGTACTGCGTTGGTGGCGTGTGGGTGCTGATGGTAGTGTTGAGTTAACCGTACGCTATGGCAGTAGGGTGCTTGAACTCGCTAAGGGCATGGATGCTATGGAGTTAGCTAGCACGGATGAATTGGTGCCTGTGCTAGAACAGTTTAAGGCAGCTGCTGAAAGGGGTGAGATGGATGATATGATTGCTGCACAGTTGGCAAAGCGAAAACGTGTTAACACGATTAAGGCTGAGAAGTTGAGCTAGTTTGGCATTGAGTGTGTGCAGTGCTAGTGGTAGCAGTTGCACACACAAAAAAGCGTGTATCAACTGTATTTGATGCACATCTGTTACGCACTGGAAATTTATGGCTGTAAATTATTGAAATTAAATACGAAAAAGCCAGTGTTTTGTAGTCGTAAAGCAGTTGAGGATTGGAGTGATGTGTAATCTGGATCACACTAGCCTCCCAGTGGGCACTGATCACCAGAATTTGTTTAGGCGCTTCCAAGTCCTGCGAGAGCTGCCGAAGATGCTGAATCAGCTCAATATGATTGGGATCGCCCAGCAAGGGTAGGGGACCTCCTCCATGAGAGAGGAAAACGACCTTAGTCATATAAAGAGTCAAAGAGATGGGTGATGTTTGCGGGTCAGCTCTTCAAGAGCTTCTTGAGATTCAGCTTGGGATCGCAGAGTCCTGCTGGATTCATCGTTTTTTGGGCAGCAATCAACATTTCGGCTAGACGAATATCTTTGGCGACACTGTTTCCAGGTCCTATTCCAGCTGCAGAAACCAACTGTTCCTGATCATTCAATCCGAAATAGATCGTTACTCCATCCGGTCGGGTTCGTGGGATGACTCGTTTTGCAAAAGAAGGAAGCCCTGCCACCTGCAAACTGAGTTCAAACTGATCACTCCAGAACCATGGGATAGCGCTGAATTCCTTAGTTTCCCCCAAAAGATTTTGCACGGCACACTCTGCTTGATCTCGGGCGCAACGCCACATCTCCAGGCGCATACGTTGCTGCTCATACAGAGGATGAGGAAAGGAGCAACAGTCACCTACCGCGTAAATATCTGGATCCGAGGTCTGCAGGAACGCATTGACAGAAACCCTATTCTCGATATCCAAGCCCGCTGCTTCTGCCAAGGCAACTTCAGGGACAGCACCAATTCCAGCGACAACCAAATCACCTGAAATGGACTCACCATTCTTCAATTCAATGGTGTAGCCACTTTTCGATGCCTGGATCTGATCCAATTCGATATCACATCGAATCTCTACACCCTGTCGCTTGTGTTCAGAGGCAACAACCTCCGCAACCTCGGGCGGTACAGCACGTCCAAGGATTCTTTGCGCCATCTCCAAAACAGTTACTTTACAGTCTACCTTTCGGGCACTGGCCGCCAATTCCAAGCCAATGAAACCTGCTCCAATCAGAATCAGGTGTTTGCCTGGAGCCAGCAAGCAACAAAATGCAAGGGCCTCGTCCAGATTACGCAAAACAAGAGCGTGCTCACCTCCGGTGCAGGTCAGTCTGCGAGCACTCGCTCCTGTGGCAATCAATAATTTATTGTAAGGAAAGAACTCGTCATTTTGGAGTCGCAGCCGGTGGGATTGACGGTCAATCTCAGCGACCTGGCTACTCTGTAGAAATTGGATTTGAAGTTCTTGCAGCTGCTCGGCAGAGGATAACAAGGGAGGTGGAATGCCTTCGGCGAGTAAAGTTTTGGAAAGGGGAGGGCGTTCGTAGGGTGTGTGGGGTTCCTGGCCAATCAAAACGATCTCACCATCCCAGTTGCGTTCTCGCAAATGGAGGGCAGCTCGGGTGCCCGCTTCACCGGCACCAATGATCGTGAGAGACTCCATCAGACTACCTTTGCTTTACAAGCTGATAAATACGAGGCCGTCTTCTACCTTTACAGGATAAGTCTGTAGATTTACGCAAACGGGGGCCCCCAATGCGCTACCATCGGTGTAGTCAAACCTGCCGTTGTGCTTTGGGCATTCGATGACATTATCCATCACGAGGCCATCGGCCAGATGAATTTTTTCATGAGTGCACAGACCATCGGTAGCGTAGTATTCATCATCTGGAGAACGATAGACCGCAAACGTTCGATCACCGTGATCAAAGCGAATCACATCTTCTTCTTCAATATCATCAGCAGCACAGACTTGAACCCATTTGGTCATGATGTCCTTGTATCGGTATTTATATTCTTGAATTAACGAGCATCAGCAATTGTGAATGCCTTTTGAAATGCTTCAATTGCCTCTTCGGGATCACCAGATGCGTACGCTTCCATGGCAACAGGTCCCCGGTAGCCCATTTGATAGAGAGCTTCGGCAATCTTTGGGTAATTGATTTCTCCAGTTCCAGGTTCCTTCCGACCTGGCACATCGGCAACTTGGATTTCACCAATGTAAGGTAGACATTTTCGGCACATTTCAATCAGGTTCCCTTCGCCAATCTGCACATGATATAAATCCAGATTGAGCTTCAAATTGGGGCGGTTGACTGCAGCAACCAAAGCTAGGGTGTCTTCCGCCAAAGCGAAAGGTACTCCTGGGTGGTCCACCGGCAGGTTCAGATTTTCAAGAGCAAAGACAACTCCCTCTTTGTCAGCCAGGTCTGCGACACGATTTAGTGTATCCACAGCTTTCAGCCACATCGCTCAAGTTACTGTTTCACAAGGTTGTACTGGCAATCCTCCCTCGCCCAGACCGGTGCCATGGAGGTTCAGTCGATCCACGTTGAGTCGTTTCCCAACAACAATGGTCTCTTTTGCTGTAGCAAGGAGTTCTGCTGCTCCCTCATCGTCAGCAAGACGTCCTCGCAGGTAGCCATTCATGATTGAAAAATTGGCCTTGGTTTTCTCAAGCTTGTACAGGTCATGAGCTGGCCAATTCCATAAACCCACAGCAAATCCCATTTCCGTCAACTTGCTCACACGCCACTCGATCGGCTTATCTTGCCAGAGCATTTCGGCACAGACTGCTAGTGGGAATTGATAGGACATATTTTTTCCTTTTATTGCCTGTCGTAAAACCTGAATCATGGAATCGTTTCAGTCAAACTTTTACACTCTAGCCTGAATGAGAGAGTGCGAAGTGCTGAGTTGGATTCTGGAAGATGTGAACTGAGATTGGTTTCTTGGGGTTGTGAAGCTGGCTTCTTTAATGCCGAATCAATTAGGGAGACGCTGGCCTCAACCCGGATCGAACCAAGGATTCCCAACACTGAATCGGTGATGAATTGAGAATCGTCTCTAGATCAGTTCTTAACTCAATGATGGAGGTGGAAGGAGCTTCCTCACCAATTCTCAAGTGGGCAAGTCGGCTGAGTGCATCCATTGCGAAACCAACAGAAATCACATTCTGGTCTTCTCTGATGATTTTCTTAAGTTCCTCTAGTAAAGAGTCTAGATTTTCACCGAGGACTTCCTCTCCGTGAGAGCAGAGCATCACCAGCGCCCATAGGACATTCTCACGAACTGTCGAGCGGACTGGCTCAAATCTCTCAATCCCAAAATCAATTCCCATTCCCTCACAGACATCACAATCATCCGTTGGTCTTACGAACTTGATGTTTCTCTTTTGTACCCGATCCATGGAGAGCCGATTCTCTTCCTGCTGAAGACTTCGGATGAGAACCTCGATACATTTTGGAATCCACTCTAGTCCTTGCCCCGATGCAATCGTACGTCTACCGAGACACCCCAAGGAACCCGCAGCGACAGAACGCACATATTTGGACGCATCCTCCAGTAAACATCCCTTGACCGCATCAAAGATTTCTTGGTTCAGTGTACTCACTTCACCCAATCCGTAGACACCTGCCTTCCGCAGCCATTTAATTGGTGATTTGATCGTCTCTAAAAATACATCTTCGGCGGCAGTACCCAGAGCGACAAGTCCATAGGTTCCAGCTCTTCTGACACTTTCACGCTCATTCAAAAGTGTTTTCCGCAGTAGTTCCTTGGCAAGTACCTGATCCCTGATTGCTGCAAGTTCGTAAGCAGCACCAATTCGGATGGGTTCCTTTTCATCTCCTTTTTCCAGCATCTGCCCGAAGAGTTGTAAGGCCTGTTTTTTCAGATATTCATTAGATTGGATCGTATCGTCGATTTTTGGCGATGGTGGTTTACCAGTTTCTAGCCAATGCTTGTGGTAACGCCAGGTGCTCTTGATTCCAGAACTCACCTCAGTCAGATCAAAGCCTGTGAGAGGATCCACGCTCTCCTCACACCAGTCCACCTCTCCTGAGTCCGTCCCCGAGGGTTCATTTGTGCGATAAACCCAAAATCTCCACATAAACCTTGGATTTTCTGTCCATTGACGCCAATCATCTCTTCGATGATTCCCACGATGGAAAGTGTTGTGAGAATAGAGAAGGACACTCCCGGCCCGCAGTGGGGCAACTTCAAAGACACTGGTCAGTGGCCAGTTTAGCCCTGAAACGGCTTCCATCATTCTACGGTCGTGCTTGGTTTTGCGCTGAATAATGTCTTCCAAAGTGTATTTGGAGTCAGGCCCACTAACGGGTATGCTCTCCAAGCCCTCGATTAAGTAACCAAAGTCAATGTGATCAGCTCCTGCAAAGTTATCGTGGTTCTCCTCGTGGTTGAAAGTCCAGTAGTGGCTGAACGGTACAATCGCTGTTGGTCCCATCTCTGATGAAACATCTTGTGGGTAGTAAAGCATCTCAATTTGGATCGCTTGGTGATGTCTCTGTTTGCGAGCATTGTAAGGAGCATTATCGTCTTTGTGCCAGTGTTGGTCACGAGCCCCGCTGATGAAAGGAGCATTATGAATGAAAGGCACAATCGCCCAGTTTTTGCCGACAAGTCGATCACAGGCGTCGATCAATCCGGGTGCGTTCAAAATATCAAAAATCTCTGGAATCACTTCAGGAGTAATTCGTAGCTGATCCTGAACTGCTTTCTTTTCCTTTTCGTAAATACGTTGATGGATTTCAGAAGAGACTCCTAGACTTTCTGGACAAAGAACGGCAACCCCTCTACTCGCAAACTCTTGAACGAGATTTTTTGATGTACTGTAGATGATTGATTCAGAGGTCAGGTGTTTAGAAATCAATTTATGCAACCTTTGATTATAGTGTGACGATAACTTATGATTTGTAAAAATAAATAAATGTATGTATATTTATATTTATTGATTTATTAATAAATGTTGGCTACTGTAAATCTGAAAATTACAGCAATATGCTCTGACACAGAAGCTAAGCTGATACAACTTTTCTATCACTGATGCACTTCACAAATTCAGTCAGTGAGACAATTTGTGGGAAATTTTGACCAGCGTGGATATTTCCTACATCAGGCTTGTATTCGTTCACCCTCACCATGAGAGGTCTGTATGGCACCTGCTGATTTTCGTCGTTGGAAGAGAATTTTGGTTTGGAGCGTTCTGACTGGTAGCACGGTGTGGTTATTGAGCTTGGTTAGTTTCTGGAAACCCGAACTCTTCTCCTCTATATACAGTATCGTCGGACTCTAGTCATTAAAGTTGCTTCGGAAGGCTTGGTGAGACACTTTCCTTCCGCATCGTCACGTATTCAGAAATATCTTTTCGATCTGTGTGCGTGATTGTCCAACATTAGTAATCCCACCTTGTCAATAATGACCTTTGTTTGACCCAAATAAATTTGCTTAATATCCGTATTTCTAATAATTTCGGGTGTTGTGTCTTATGCGAATAGATTATTCAGCAACAAGGAGTCATATGCAGAAACAAGAACGTTTAGATCCAGGATGGGCTTGGACAAAGAAATATAATATAGGTGCCGGCGTAAAGGTTGGGCACACTATCTATGCATCTGGCTTAGTGGCCCTAGACAGTGAGGGCAATGTGATTGGCGAGGACGTTTACACCCAATCTAGTCAGGTTTTCAAAAATATTGAGAGTCTGCTAGCTGTTGCTGGAGCAACAATGGCTGATGTAATCAAGATCAACACATTCCTGACTGATATGTCTCAATACGGCGAGTTTAGTAGAGCGCGCAATGAAGCTTTTCCAGCCGGTGTTCCAGCTAGTGCTTCCTACTCCACTCCTGCACTGGTCCTTCCTTCTTTGTTAGTTGAGGTTGAAGCCATTGCGATTATCGGTAGCGGTAGTTGAATCTTGCGGGCCTTCCTTAAGCTTAATGGGGATCCTAATTACTAGGATCCCACTTTTTCTCTCTTGGCAGAACAGATTCCTAAAATTCCCACTAATTAAGTCTAATTTCAGAAATGAATTTAGACTTTACTGTGTAGTCATTCCTGTGATTCGCTATTTTTAGACTCTAAGATCATAGTAAATTCAAATCGAATTTTTGATTCGCTATCTCGTTTTTACTCTTACAAGAATTGACTATGACTACCGCCCAATTTGGACCTGGTGAGAAAACTCGGAACTTTTTTGGCTTCAAGGCGTTTTTTAGTGGTTTAGCCAAGCAAGGTACTTCAACACTGACAGTGCTTTTTGTTTTATTCATGGCACACTCTATCCACCTCCTCTGGGCATTGTTTTCAAAGTTTTTCTGAATTCAGATCAAAACCCCTGCAAGAGCCTCACTTAGATTTGTGGCTATTTGAAAACATGATCACAAGCTCCCAAAATCTCTCACTCCTTTTGAGTCGATCCCAAAATAAACTGCTACAGTCCGTTTGCTCCAGTTGAATAC
>JACLAC010016085.1_pt1 | contig 13502 bp, 13 predicted proteins | sample 8027881 | NCBI WGS metagenome assembly JACLAC01 (sample SAMN15725517, study PRJNA655200) | protist metagenome | isolation source: fluorescence activated cell sorting (FACS) single amplified genomes of... | place: Spain: Blaines Bay Microbial Observatory, Mediterranean Sea | collected 2016-01-19 | reverse complement strand
AGTGTGCAGGTGGTCCCAACTTCGATTAATCAACATCGGGGTCAGGAAGCAGACTCATCACCTTGTCCCAGAAGGCTCCTCCACGTTCTTCATCCCGGTACCGATCTGGGTAGCGATAGATATCTGCATCAGTCGTCAACTCAAAGTCTCCCAAGACCTGTCTGGATGCCTCACGCATCAACTCCTGTGCTTGCTGGACTCTGTCATCGAGTTCATCTAGAGGCGCTTCGATCAGTAAAGCATCATGTACTGGCGCGCAGACCCGGATCCCGGCTTCTGTCATCAGGATGCAAGCAATTCTCAGCATCTCTGCACCATTGGCCTGCATCGGGAAATTAGCCAAACTTCTGGGGTTGGGCTGCCCTTCCACTTGGATCTGCCAGCCAAGGACAGTCCAGAGAATTTTGTGCAGAAGCGCATAGTCGACATTCCCGTCTGACCATTCCCAGAAAGTTCGGAAAGCTTCCCTGTGTTTGCGCAGTAAGTCTTTAGCTACAATCACTGGTTGCTGGATTCTCTCAGCCAGTGACTCTGCACCCATCCCGTATTGAACAGCCAGTACTGTTGCTTTATAGAGTGCCCTTTGTTCTGGATTGGTTTTCTTTGTCGCATCTGCCGGGACTGCTCCAGCTAGCTTGGCAAACTCCAGATAAGGGTCACCCGAAGCATAAGCTTGTTTCATCGCCAAATCACCAGAGAGTGCTGCAGCAATACCGAATTCCTGTTGCGACCAGTCGATATAGGCAATGCCCCAACCTTCTTTGGGTTTAATCAAGCTTCGTAGCCATTTTGATGGACCGAAGATGAACTTACTGTTACTCGGCTGATTGCGACCGGTCTTGCTTCGAAAAGGACTTAGCAGTGTCCGATTACAACCATCTGTGCCAACCTTGAACTTGTTTAACCTCATACTTCCCAGAGAATGCCTCAATTCATGTAGAGAAGAGATCTGAGGGTAACTTTTCGCCATAGATCGAAGGGTCTCTTCTCGAAGATCAAGATTTCCACTGGGCAGTTTGGGCCAAGCTATCTGGTTACGATTGAGGTATTGGGCAAAGAGATCTGTTTTGAAGGTTCTGCCCTCGTAAACACCAAAATCTTGATCCACAACTGAGATCAGTTCGTCCTGGATGGACTCCCAGTTAGTCTGCAACCGCTTTAGCAATGGTAAGTCAATTGGAATACCAACGGACTCCATTCTGGCTACTGCCTTCATGTAGCGACCACGGATGAGGGCATGGTCGATCGAGATCTTTGGAGCCATCTCTGGTAGTAGAGCAACCAGTGCATCGACATCCGTCTGGCAGTAGTCCAGTAGAGCAACTTGCTCTCCAGGACTGTATGGCCCACCTCGCATTGCCAATTCACGCATCTCTTCTTTTTCCACCAGAGAGATATGTTCCAAACCGTGCAGGCTCAAGGCACCTAGTAAATTATTCTTTACTGGTAAACTCAGGCCGTTGTTCTGGCAACGGAATTCACAGAAGAGATCAAGGAGGTAGTTGGGTAAGGACCAATCAAGTACGAGATGACAGTTCATCTCGGCAGAGGCGTAGTAAGCTACATAAAGGTGGTTTTCTCTTAATGAGAAAGGGCACACCGGCTTAGCTACACCATCCAGCCAAAGACGCTGCAGTTGCCCACTATAGTACTCACGGGCAACCATGCATCTGAGCTCTGGTGTGAGCTTTGAGCTTTCGCTATACTCAAAGTCCACACACCAGATCTGCTGGAATTGCTTCCCTTGCAGGAAGCTCAGGCGGCTCCTCGCAATTGAAGTAGAACCAGATGGTCAGGTCGATCGATGATCTTGTTTTTGAAGGCAATCTCCAAAAGCTCATTCATCGACAGTTCCGGCCACTCCGGCGCCCCTAAATCCTGCTCTGCAGCAAAGATTTCATAGGCACCCAGGCTCATATTGGCCTGCATCCGAGTCCATTCAACTTCTCCATTACTGGCAGCCTCCATTGCCGATAGGTGCCAGTTCAGAGGCCTATCTCCGTCAGGAATGGCCAGAGGCCAGATAAAGACATTGTTCTGCCGGTCGATGGCCTGCGAAAGACGGTAGGGCTTTGCAAGGTCTTCCACCTCCTGCATGACATCAGGATCTATCAGATAGAGATCCTCCCCATTGTCCCCATATTTCAGCAGCATCGTGTCTAACTTGTTTTCAGAATGGACTCTGACAAACTGAGTCTTGTTAGGTTTTCGAACTGGTACAGTCGTCAACTTCTTTCTAACTCCGCTTACACTGCCAAAGTTTTGTGAGAGTCGGAAACGACTGAAGTCTGCAGTCGTTGGCTTCTTCTTGTTTTCATCAGACATACAACACTCCTTTCAATGGTTGTGAACGATTTGTTGGTCTACCCACTCTTGCAATTCCAATAGTGGGTACCGAATAGCCTTGCCGGCGATCTTGGCGTATTTAGGACCTCGACGATCAAAGCGCCAGCGCCTCAGAGTCTTCACACTCATGCTTATGTAGTCAGCAGCTTCTTGTTCGGTAAGAAATACTTTGGTTTGGTTATTAACCATCAAAATCTCCAATTAAGGTGCTAGAGCAGAATCACAGAACTCGCTGTTCTGTTTATTGTCCCCATTTTACTAAAGAGGTCTCATTGCTGCGCCCCGAGAAAAACCGCGAATTACTTCGCGGAAAAATTCGCGGAAATTGAGCTACGCTTTTCAAGAGAAAATGGATCGAATTTGCAGGACTGAGCAGTAGATAAAAGCAGGGTGGGTGGGCTTAATCAGTTGGGCAAGTATGGTCTTAGGATTTTTCTGATCACATTAGAGTAGTCATACTCAGTAACGTTCAGACCCCGTTGCATTGCCTTTGCGTTTAAAGGCTTTCCTTTGTGAAGAAAATGCTGATGCAGGATCGACTTTTTAAGTTCGAGTACATCGGCCACACATCTCAGCCTGGCCTGAGTGCTTACCCACTCAAAGCAAGCAGCTGATGGAGGAACTGGCTCATTTTGACCAAATCTTACAAAGCGTTTTGGGACAAGTAATTCAGCACCTGCTTTGACCCATCCCTGCCGAACCATTTCAGCAAAAGCTTTTTGCAAATTCTCAAAAGGCCAATTTGTCTGTAGCTTTAAAACTGCTTCTGCAGAGATTGGCTCAGCCAGGCTTGCAAAGGTACTCTCAACCAACAGGCTATCGACAGATGTCGTGTAAGCATAGTCACGCCCGTCAACTATGAAGTGAAAAACGGGAAGGCTCTTCCAGAGGATCAGATTCCAGTAGGGTAATGGAATGACCTGTTCACTCTTTGAGGCAATCAGAGGATGGAATCCTGCAGAATACTGCAGCATTTGCCAGAGGTCTTTTTTACGTTCATCTTCTTGCTCTCGGTCTCTCAAATTCTCATAATCTATGCGCCTGGTTTCATCCATATCAGAGACTGGTCTGAGATCACAGACCCTTACATATAGCTGCCAGCTTTGATCATAGGCATGAAGCAGTGCCGCTTCCTCTAAGTTCCCAACTGAGTTGGGTACAGCATCCAGCAAGGACATCTTCTGAGTCATTTGTAGATCCTTTCTTTTGTTTTCATTGATTACAGCTTCACTTCGAACTCACTTTGGACCTTATTGATCGACGTGTACCTCTAAGATTCATCCAATCTATTGAGGACAATGACCACAATAAGGGTTGGCCGAAACAGGAAACAAGAAATAGGTAGTTATGAAAAGTAGGGCTTTTAGTTGATCTGCGAGAGTTCGTTCAATTGAAAGGAGATGCTCTTAAGGTTGGCAAAAAGCAATCCGGCAGGTCTGAGTAAATATGGCTTTTTCAGTCTGGTTTGGAAGTATCAGAATTTTCTGCAGCTGACCAAGCTTCTTCCAATAGTTTGAGTTGTTTTCGCTTCGGGTCATACAGATCGTTAACCATCGAATCGAGCAACACACGATAGTAGTGTCGATCTACAAAGGTGCGTCCATGCTGAATTTCTTCAATACTGTGGCGCTGGTATGCACTGGAATGAGGAAGTTCAAGGTATCTGGAGGAGTCAGGATTCTTTGGCATCAGAAACGGAGGATATTTGAAGTTAACGATGGATCAGTGTCTGCAACCCAGCAGAATCAACGCTTACACCAGGCTGCCAAAGCCGATATGAAGATCAACTTCGTCTAGCCAGGACTATAAGACACTAGCTAACAACAAATAGTTATAGGGAATTTCTAAAATGTCCAATGGTTATCCGGAGTGAGTGACTTAGGGGCATTCACTGACAATGATAAAGCCTTATCGGGAGGACTATAATCTTGATTTTAAAGAAGGACAAAAAGGTAAGATTTGTGGGTACTCAAAATCCATCAGTTCAGCATCTCATCCATTACCCTCTGGGTCCGATCAGCAATCCCTCTTTGTGCAGATTCCAAGAATCTAGCATAGCGGCGAGTCATTGGTGAGCCAGGGGAATGACCTAATTGATAAGCAACTTCATCCAGTGTAGCTCCAGAAGATAAAAGGCGTGAAGCCACCGTATCTCTCAGACAATAATTCGGCCGGTAGTCTTCGGGTATACCTGCATGGTTGCGTATCCGGCGGAAGTGTCGAATGTAGGAATGTAACTTTCGTTGGCCTCCTGCCGGACCAGGAAAGACAAAGCTACTGGTTTTCATAGCTTCTGGGCTGCTATCAAGCAACTCCCTTTGCTGCTGCAAAATGGAGTGTAACTTATCACTCATTGGGAAGGTAAGCGATTTTCCACTCTTCGTGTCTCGCTTGATATAAAATCGTTGAGTAAGATCTACATCTTCCCAGAGCAGTTTCAATACTTCTGATGGCCGGGAACCACTCCAGCCTATGAACTGATGGAGGTGTGCTATGTGTCGATCATGGTAGGATGCCCAAATCTCATGAAGCTTTTGGAACTGCTCATCTGTGAGTACTTCAATGCGCTCAGAGTCCGGATCTGGTTTAGGAAGCTTAATGGTCCAGTTGAGTGAAGAGCAAAGCTGCTGGCTAACTCCAAAATTGATGATTCGACGCAGTAGTTCGAGTACGTTGCGCACCGTTCCATTACTGTGATCCTTCAATAATTCTAAACGCAGTCTGTCTACATCTGGTGGGTTAAATTCTTCTGGAGTTTTCTGACCAAATTCGGGCTGAAGGTGTAATTCATAACGGTTCTTGTCTGTAAATAAACCTTTAAGCGATGAGCCTTTAGACTCCAGATAGGCTCCCCATAGTCGATCAATAGTCTGCCGAGATTCCTCTGCAAGTTTTGCTGCTTCCCTAAACTCACGCTTCTCAGCATTTGATCTCTCTCCAACGATACGCCTTATGCGCTCCATTTGATGGAAGGGTCTTTTGCTTGCTAACAATCTCCTGACAGATTCTTCATACAAATCTAATTAACTTTGGGTACTTCGTATTTGTCTACTGTTCAGTTTTCATCTAAAAAATATGGATAAAAGATAATTATGAAAAGAATCGAGCTAACACGCCGTGATCTCATCAAATATGCCGGCATATCAAGTATCATGATTAGTTCATGGGGTATTTCATCTTGTGCAGAAGATGAAGACCCAAATTTTACTTTTGAACATGGCGTTGCTAGTGGGGACCCAACAGAGTCAAGTGTCATTCTTTGGACGAGAGTATCCCGTACAAACTTTAGAGACATTCACGACGATGAACAACTGAGTGGGACTTACGACGCAAATGTCTCCTGGCGTGTTGCTACTGATGAATCATTTGCGAATGTAGTTAACTCAGGCTCGACAAAAGTCGGCAGTGAAACTGATTTTACCCTGAAAGTCGATGCCCAAAATCTTCAGTCAAACACAAAATATTTTTACCAGTTTACTGTTGGCCCAAATTCTTCCGTGATTGGTAAGACCAAAACTCTGCCCTCTGGTACCGTTGATCAGGTAAAGCTTGCAGTAGTCTCCTGCTCTAATTACGCCTCTGGATACTTCAATGTTTACAAAGAAATTGCTCAGATGGGCGATTTAGATGCTATTATTCATTTAGGTGACTATATTTACGAATATGCTGACAGTGGCTATGGAAGCTTGCGGAAGCTTGAACCTACTCATGAGTTGATCAACCTTGCAGATTATAGAATGCGTCATGCGCTTCACAAGAAAGATTCCAACTCACAACAAATGCACGCTAGTCTGCCTATGATTGCAGTTTGGGATGACCATGAAGTTGCTAATGACACATGGCTCTCAGGTGCTGAAAATCATGATGCTACTACCGAGGGTAATTTTGCTGCAAGAAAAGCTAGTGCAATTAAGGCTTACTTTGAATGGATGCCAATCAGGCCGGTTACTCCCGGAGTTGATGGCAGAATTTATCGGCAATTTAAATTCGGTGACCTTGTCAACCTACTCATGCTTGATACTAGGCAGGCTGGGCGAGACCAGCAGCTGTCTTACGCCAGCTTTCTCACAACTGACGGTTCCTTTGATGCAGAAAAATTCCAAACTGCACTCGCTAGCACAACCCGGACAATGCTAGGTGCTGAACAGAAAACTTGGTTGAAAGAGTCTCTCAGTTCATCCATTGAAACCTGGCAAGTATTAGGATCACAGGTATTGATGATGAAAAACAATCTACCATCCGCGGTACTCTTACCAGATCCCTTAGCACCTTTGGTTGAATTTGCTGAATACGGGCAGATCGCAACTGCTTTTCAAACATACAGTTTCTTCTTGGGCAATGGAGTCGACAACGACAAAGATTCAATGCTTGCTGCGGGCCTTACCGAGGAGCAATGGCAACTAGCAACAAATCCAGAAAAAACAAAATATTTGGATACCAGTGCATATCCATTCATACCCTACAATCTTGATGCATGGGACGGATACTACTATGAACGCGAGGAAATTTATGCCACTTCAAAAGCGCTAAATAAAAATTTGATTGTCCTCTCTGGGGACACACACAACGCATGGGCAGGAAGATTGGTTGACCAGTCCAACGAAGTTGTGGGCATTCAATATGCCACAGCCTCGGTATCAGCCCCGGGGTTTGATTCTACCTTAAACTATGATCTTCAAACGGTCAGGGCAACAGAGCCTGGAGTTGTACAAATCATAGATGATCTAGATTACATAAATATGAGAGAAAAAGGAGTTATGGTTGTCACCTTCACTCCTGAGGCTGCTCAAGCTGAATGGAAATTCATTAGTACTGTTGAGAGTGAAACATACACAATCGAAACTAGTGTAGGAAAAGTACTGACGAGCAAAATCGGAGAGAAAACGATTTCTTAATCTTTCTGCCCAATACACCAACTCACTCAAAGCAAATTTTAGAGAACCTAATGAGGGCCCAACATCTCATCCATCACCCTTTGTGTCCGATCAGCAATCCCTCGTTGAGCAGATTCCAAAAATCGAGCATAGCGCCTCGTCATCGGGGAGCCCGGCGAATGTCCTAGTTGATAAGCCACTTCATCAAGAGTCGCTCCAGAAGATAAAAGACGTGAAGCCACCGTATCTCTTAGGCAGTAGTTTGGCCGGTACTCCGCAGGAATCCCTGCTAGATCTCGTATCCGGCGGAAGTGACGGAGATAGGAATCTAGTTTGCGTTGACCTCCTGCTGGGCCCGGGAAGACAAAGCGACTGCTTCGCATAACTTCTGGACAGTCCTCGAGCAATTCTCGTTGCTGCTTTAAGATGTAATGTAACCTCTCACTCATTGGAAAGATGAGGGATTTTCCACTCTTCGTATCACGCTTGGTGTAAAGACGTTGTTTGAAATCAACATCCGTCCAAAGCAGCTTTAGTGGTTCTGAGGCTCTTGAACCAGTCCATGCTATAAACTGGTGAAGGTGGGCAATATGTTGGTCAGGATAGTCATCCCAAACTTCATGTAGTTTTCGGAACTGCTCATCAGTCAGGATCTCAATCCTCTCAGAGTCAGGATCAGCTTTTGGTAATTGAATCGTCCAGTCCAATGCTTTACAGAGTTTCTTGCGGACTCCAAAGTTGATAATCCTCCGGAGTAATTCCAGAACATTGCTCACTGTTTTGCTGCTGTGCTCTTTAAGTAGATCTAGGTGCAGTCTGTCTACATCAAGTGGAGCCAATTCCTGTGGGGTCTTTTTACCAAACGTACTTCTTATATGTAATTCATAGCGGTTCTTATCAGTGGTTAGCCCCTTGAGAGAATCTCCCTTCGACTCAAGGTAGAACTGCCACAGTCGGTCTATTGTTGGTTTCTCTGATTCAGCCAACTTCGCTAGTTTACTAGCTTGGCGTTTCTCCTCATTTGTCTGAGCTTGCCCATTCATCCGTCTGGCACGTTCTGCAGCTGCTCTTGCGACTGTCCAACCTTGAGACTTCCGTCCTACCTTCTCTTCGTATAACTTGCGGCTCTCTGGACGTCGATAGGTGATGTAGAAGATCCTCTCATCATTCTTCTCAACATATGAGACACCCTTGTAATCTGTTTGAACTCGAACAGCTCTCGGCATCGATGCTCTTTTGACTCAGATTTCATTTTACCCAACCATATACCCAACCAATTTATGGGTAAATGAGGGATACTGGTTGACACATCTGACCAAATAAGCTATCACTATCACCAGTAATTACAAGGCTATATCATAAATCAGGGGTACTTCTGGGTAAATGAGAGAATACTGTGCCAGACGGGCTCATAACCCGAAGGTCGCAGGTTCAAATCCTGCCCCCGCCACCATACTTTTCCTTAGTAAAATCAGTATTTAAGCTTCCTCACATTTTTGTGCGGCTTCGCTCTGTAACCTCTTTGTCCACCCACCTGTCCACCCAAATGGATCAAAAATGTGGGTAGGTAAATCTCATCACGCCTGCCATCACTGGAAATTTTAAAGATATTTTCGTAACCGTCGTCTTTACTGCGAACAACGATTACTCTCACTCCCAGTTCATTCTCTATCTAAAAAAATCTTCAAAGTTTGTGTTTTTCTAGTCTGAATTCCCGCAACAAATAATCGCACAAATTCAGCCAAGCCCTCTTGTTCACTCCTCTGGCAGGTAACCTACCGAACGTAATCCCCGCAGCAGCAACTCATCTGACGTTCTGGACAAACTCCAACGTTGTTGTTTGGCCAGCCTGCGCATCATCTGCAGGATGTCGCCGTGAATAGTGACTGACAAATGTCTCCGATTCTCACGATATACTTCCGGCTGTACCAAGGTAGCGCTCATTTTACTCTCCTAAAAAAATTAACTCATTCTTGACTCGGGCAATCCGGTGTCACTTTCACCACAGCTGAATAACTAATCAAGATCTCCAACCACCAGATCAGTCGTACAGCCAAAGCTTGCAGACCAGAAATCCATCAACGTTGCGCCAGACTCGAAACTTTGGATTCCTGCGGCGGATTCTTGTATCAGCAATCTTCTGCCAACGTTGTTCTTCTCCTTTCCAATCTTCCGGAATCAACCATTCATCACCCGGTTGGCACTGTTCCAGCCACTGGCCCAGAATCGTTCGCCAAACTGGTGGAACATCAATCCTGAGATCCATACTTGGCGATGTAGAGAATGCAACCTGATTATGTGACGATTCCAAATTTGATCTAACTGTCTTCTCAATCAGTTTGTTTTCTGAATCTTCCTTCGGAGAGTCACTGACAAAACTGACAGAAGTCTTTTTGTCGGTTTTGGCAGTGCTTCCCTCAAGACGCATCCTGCGCATGAACTTGGATTCGTAAATCATTTTTTCTCCAAAGCCTTGGGGTTGATCTTGAATCTAGGACCGCGCGGCCGGCCACGCTGCAGACGTGGGGTCCAAATCTCCGCAAGGTACCCCAAATCACAGAGCCACTCACACGCCTCGACAATCGGGGCGTCTTCTTTCAATCCACTCCAATTTTTTCTTTTCAAATCCCGAACACAAAACTCCGGTGCCAACTGAGGAAATTTAGACATTAACTTCAACATGATCTCCCGAACATTCGTTCCACTGAAAGAGAATACCCTTGCTGCGTGATGGGACGCTATCTCCCAGAAGTCAATGGCACGCGCTAGTTCACTTGAGCCGATCGGACCCGGATCACGACGTAACTCTGAGCACTCCACAACATGGAACGTCAAGGCTAATCCCGCTACCAATCTTTCTGACTTTCCGAGCCATGCCCGGTAGCTATCAGTAAGATCCGGCTCCTCTAACAAATTTCCCCGCAATTCCCGACGCCATTCTTTCCATTGTTCCTGAGCATTGTCGTCAAAATAACAAAACGGTGCTGGGGTGTGATCCCTTGTGATTGCCCCAAACTCCTCAGGAGTTTGAGCATCGATACGTTCGAAAAGTTCGCGGACTTCACTAAGAATTTCCACATGGGGAGCCCTGTACCCCTTGGCTGCTTTTTCAAGTTGTTCAAATTTAGGCTGATTGGGGATGATCCAGAGAAATCGTTGCAGCAACCCATCGTCCAAATAGCCTGTTTCCATCTCCCGGATTAAACGCCTTAGTTTGGCTGGCTGGACGCAGCCAACCAGTGACAAAGCAACGGTACTCGCCGAATCGGTACCACGCCCGATGGTGTGGCTGGAGACCTCACGGGCGATCGTCATTGCTTCGATGTAGAATTCACGCAATCCCTCATTGCCACCGCGATTTGTCTGATTGATTAAGCCCAAAAGTTCATCGGCTTTAATTAGCATTCCGCCCTCACTCCCAGTACTTGCCAGTTGGAGAATTTTTTCCTGCGTAGCCTTGTTCATCACAAGTATTTTTTGGGGCGGTTTTTCTGGCAGCCTCAGTTCTTTGAGTACCTTTGTAATATTCGATCGCTCGTCTTCTCCGAGTTTGGGGCTTTCAAGTTTCCGCATTAACCCCTTCCGTTGAGCAATCAGTGGCTGTGATTCATTTTCGTAGTCTTCAAGTGCAACCTTGAATTTGGCGTTATATTTTTTCTGCAATGATTCCAACGGGCAGAGTCCACTCCGAAAGGCTGCTGTCTTACCTGCTGAAACAGGCATTACCAACGCGGTTGATCTGATCGCAGACTCAAACCAATTCGGTTTCTCAACCCTGTCTGGAGCAACCAACAGCCTAGTGCCTGTCAGAACACCAAGTGCAGCAAGTAAAAATCCCGCAATTGCTTCAGGGGTTGTTTCATTTTCGATAGCAGCGGAACTGCAATAGCTAGCCAATGGCTCAGGAAGAAGATTGGGATCCAGTTTAGGTGGTGGTGGATCAGTAGCTGGCAGGGGTTGCAGTTGACTTGGAAATGAGTCCAGGAACTCTTCATCCATCCTCCACTGCAGGTCGGGGTCGGCTTCTCTAATTGTGTAACTGGAACCTGCTCGCCTTTCCCTCGCGTAGCCTCTCAGAACATCGTCTCCACCGAGCAACTTGATCAACTCATCACGGTCACTTAACTGTTCGCAGTGCCCGTGCTTGCAATTAAACCGCTGCCCACCCGTGTCCGTGCGAAGGATGACGGTGGAGGACGTTCCATCGGTGTTGTTGGTATGCTGGGCACGGTTCGGACAAAGGACATACACACTGTCCCCATTGTCTTGAATTACCTCCCCACGGGCACGGAACAGTGCGATGAAGTCAATCGTGCTGTAGTCGTAGTAAACTTCGTCATGCGCCCTGGGCTCTGGTTTCACTGCCTTGTAAATCGTTTTTTCCTCTGCGGGAGAACTGACAAAACTGCCAGAATTCTTTTTGTCAGTTTTGTCAGTCCTCCCTCCGGTGAATTTCTTTTTTTCCTTCGTTGGCTGGTAGTAGTACTTCATCTTGGAATCTGGGACGAACGGTAATCCCTCCCAGTCTTCCTGCGCCCACTTGTATTCCTTTTTTGTGTCTGGATGAATCGATGGAGGGGCCACGCACTGGGTTCCTACCCCTTGAATTTCTCCGCCATGTTCGGGGTCTTCCCTTCCAGCAAAGACAAACTTTTTGGGGCAGTCACTCAACACATAATGGTGGAACTTACCCGATCCTGTCTCAACGATGGACCCCTTGGTCAACCATTCAATTTCTTGGTTCGCAGCGTGTTCGTCCCACATCGTCAAATCATCGTAGTCAATCGCACGTAGGTACCGCCCTTCTCGCATCTGGATACCGCACAGCAAACCAACATTGTCGGAAGGTGCAAAATCCTTCAGTAGATCGTTGATGTCCATATCCTCAGACTTAGGTTTGTTCCATCCCTTTGTGTAAGGCTGCTTGCCTTTCAGAGGGATCGGTTGCAATCCAAGAGAATAGTAATGTCGTATTGCAGCATCCCGACGGGCTAGCCATCCTTGGTTGGGTTGTTCATCTTTAGATTGATGTTCTTTTTCGGAACTCTTTTTCATAAGGCTTTCCTGGTATCGTAATTGATAATTAAGATTATTTAAATTTAATAATTTGATGGGAAACATCAGATCCATCAATCTTCATGATCGACCCTAGACTGTTCAAAAAATTGATTCAGGTCATCAATGGAATAACGAACGATCTTTCCACCAACTTTACTATAGCTGGGTCCGCGTCGCTCAAAGCGCCAACGTTGGAGGCTCTTGACGGAAACGCCTAGATACTTAGCAGCAGATGATTCGTTCAGGAATTGGGGAGAAGGTGGCAAGTCTTGGTGCATGGGACTCTCCGGTTGCACGTTGGGAGTAAACCCGCGTCGGTGCGGGTTAGATAGTCCTATGCTTACCTGATAAGGAATTACCCTGTTCTTACTTGGTAAGGGTAATTTTTCGTTTTCCAGTACGATATTGCGAAAGGTTCTTTTGAAAGGTGCTGAGTTTCAGCATCTTTGAAGAATCGTTATCTTCTAGATACAGTGTCAGCTTAGCTGTTGACGCGAGCGAGCGCGGGGACACAAACCTTTCTCCTGGCAGTAAGCATTCCTCCATCGCTTTCAGGACGGAACGCCATTGAGTATCACCTCTTTCGGATTGTAAGAGGTAAGCCCTCTGAATCAATTTATCCAATTCGGTCTCTTCAGAGTTGTCCCGTTCCCTTTTTTTCGGTAGTGGATTTTTCAGTAACCAATTCTCCAGTTCGATGTAATCGCGGGGAACAAGAAGCAAGGGATGATATTCCTTCGCGTGGATCGCAAACGGTGGGTCCAGCAAGAGGACATCTTCAACGTTCCACTTGCGCCAATTGGCTGCTGCCTCCGTTCTTTCATCCCAAATTACCTCCCGCCAGTGCAACTTTTCTTCTGCTTCTGGCAACGCCATCAGTTAAGACCAAATACGGCTTGGTACTTGGTAGAAATGACTTTCAATCTCTTCCGGGACATCGATCAGCGTTCCTGTAGAAATTGGTGTTGATTGCTCTGGCTCTGGTGAATCAAAAGGCTGCCCCCACGTCTCTGCGTCGCGATCACCGGGCATGATTTGCAACATTCGCATGTATTGTCGTGGGCGAATATCAAAACCCTGAAGGTAGGGAGTGATCGACCGTTCGTTGCAGTATTGAAGAATGGAGTAGCGTTGTTTTGGGTAGGATTTCACCAACAGACTGATCGAACGAAAATCATTTAGGCTTGATTGCATAGAGTACCAAATCGCAAAGGGGGGTAAATC
>JACLAC010023180.1_pt1 | contig 13503 bp, 3 predicted proteins | sample 8027881 | NCBI WGS metagenome assembly JACLAC01 (sample SAMN15725517, study PRJNA655200) | protist metagenome | isolation source: fluorescence activated cell sorting (FACS) single amplified genomes of... | place: Spain: Blaines Bay Microbial Observatory, Mediterranean Sea | collected 2016-01-19 | reverse complement strand
AGCTCTGACAGAATTTGGCGCCAAAAAACTTCAAGAACACGATCCATTTCCGGGATTACTGAAGCTATTTCACCATCCGAAATATGCCATGCCGAAGAGTCGATGCTTACTGAACGAAATGACCTCAATAGTTGGAACTGGATTAGACGAAATTATGCGTCATGTTCCATCTCTAAGCAAACCCATATGCAAGGCAATATCTAATGCTATGGTGCAGGTTGTGACGTATGGAGATGAAGTGATAGCGAAGGAACTAAGCTCTTACCCTGAGGATAGTCGGGGTGCCGATCCATTTGATATAGATCATGAGCGATCATGCCTGATACAATACTGTTTAAACTTCGGCCAGATTCTAGAACAAATTCTTCACAACGAAGAGCATTGCGGACCTTTCGTAGAGGCTGGAGGTCTCGATGCAATACTGTCGATGTATCCATATCTAATGCCAACATCAGATAGGTTTCTTGCTCATATAAGCTGTCTCAGCTGTCCCTCCTTGAGCACGATCACTCACTCTACAACGGAGGAAGCTCTGACGTTAGCATTCAAATGTATCGCGCTGAGATATCCTCCTGCGAAGCTCGTTGAGAAAACGCTGAAGGCTACGAAGGAAAACATGGAGAAGCTGAAAACCGCGCAAAAGGAAATGAGATCTGCTTTTCCGTCTGAAAACTTTACGGGTGAAGACAAATTGGACGCATTTTTCGTCCTTGATGGTTTGCCAAGTCTTGCCATCTGTGATATCACAGACCCTTCTTTCAATTCGAAGAAAGCTTCACTGGCGAATTATCTTAGAGCAGCTATTACTGTGCAATGGCTTGGAGGTCTCCTGTCGGCAGTTATTCAGGCATCGTACCAGCGAAGTGCTGAAAGCGGCCCAGCCTGGAATCCGACCGAACGCGAGTGGAAGAAACAATTTCCTTCAAGTGATTTCCAAGAAGTATTTGGTAGCTTGTCGCACTTCTTTCAATCCGCTACTTTAGAGGCATGTCGCATTCGTGCGGAAGAGGGTTTCGAAAATCGAGAATTGCAGAGACAACGAAGTAATGCTTCTGAGCTTATGTGCTATAAATTGAGGGTTGTTTGTCCTGAGGGAGCCGTTGTGCGAGACGGGATCGAGATTGATAGTTGTGCGAACGTCGGCAGCATGGAAATGGGTGAAATCGTAGAATCATTTGATCGATGTGTCAATTCTTCCGGTGTGTTGCGATATCGAACACAGAGGGGCTGGCTTTCGGAACAAACTCGAGGTCATGGTAGAGAACCTATCGCGGAAGTTTTGGCTGTATGGAAGTCGGATGTCGACGACGATGATAGCAAAAGTGAGCGGGGAGCAAAGGGTCGAATTGAGGATGGAATACCAGATATTCGAAGCAGCAGCGCAAATGTTTTGGCTAGAATGCAATCGGTATATGCAGAACTGTATTCATCTCTCCTTCGATTGTCACTGCAAAGCTTCCCCCTTGTATCAGCCCGAAGTATTTCATTCGACCAGGGTTCCCTTGGTTGGCATATTTCTTCAGTTATGAAGATGTTGAGCACTGGGATTAGAAACGGTTTTGCGAGGCAAGAAGTCTTCGTTGCAATTCGTTCTGAATCTAGCTCAAAAGTGAATAAGTTTGGCGTCGCTCTCTATCTTGGATCTTTACTAAGTCATTTGCAAACCTGTCTTTTCGAAGAAAAAAGGGACAAACAGGTTGTAAATATTCCGTTGCTAATTTCTTTGGCACATGAACAGATTGGCAGCTTCGAGAAAGAAAGTGATGATTCCGATACAATAGATGCAAATTTCTTCGACGCAATCGGACTTATTCTTGAGATGTGTCTTGTTGACTTTCAATCAAGAGGTGAAAAGATGACAGATGAAATAGGAGCGAAGACGCCCCGTCAAAGGTTGGACCGAACCACTGCTTCTTTTCTCCCCCCTGCTAAGACACTACTTCGTCGATTAATCGCAAGCCCGTCCACTATTTCATCTCAAATGACCTCTCTTCTTGCGAAATTAAATGAGCGTGATACATTAACATTGGTCGGTAGAAATGACCTGACCGGGAAAGCTTCTGGTGACAACGAAAGCGAAAGCGAGTTGTTTTCGTTGCAAAATTTTACGCGAACATTACTATGCAAAACGTCTGATGTGATAATAAAACCATGGACTGATCCTAGGCTCGTGAATGCACCACCGCATGTTGTGCATCCGTTTTCGACTTTGGTATCGGAAACAATGATTGCTCTGGAGAGCTCTACAAAAAAGGCATCGTCACGCCCTTCAGCTGGGAATTCAAGAGAGCTTAACGAACCATTTCGGAATTTGTTGGGTGGCTTTAGAGCAGCTCCAAGTCGTGCAACCAGAAACGAGGACTTTGAACCTACTGAAGAAGCTATATCACGATTGATGGAGATGGGATTTTCTCGCGATCACGCTTGGGATGCCATAGATAGAACAAGATCTAATCAGCTTGAAGTTGCGATGGAATACGCTCTCTCGAACCCACCTGCCAGCGCCGAAATTGTAAGTCGGAGAAGAGCTGAACGAGAAAGAAGAAGAAATCAGCATCGAGAACAGGAGCAACAAGAAGCATCGGCTCAGCAGGACTCGGAACCTGGTGGCCGCAACCAGGCTAATTCAGACGGTGACCAGCGTGCCTTGAGCGCAGGTGCCATGGAAGTCGATCAGGCTCCTTCAAAGGGTGATGCAAAGGATGGCACGGACTGTCCCGTTGAGCAATCACTAGAAATGGCTTCTGAACGATTGAGATCTTGGAAACGTAAAAGTTCGAATATTGCTTGCAACATCCTGTCGGAAAGAGACAATTATCCGACCTCGGTAGAGAGTGAAGGTGACGGTGAAAGTGAAGCTGTGACAACAGTCGTTTCTTCGTTTTTGCTTGATCTTTGCCAGCGTTATCCAAGCGACAGAGATGAAATTTTTGGAGAAATCCTCGATCGATTAAAGACTCGGATGGAAAAAGAGGAAGCTGGAAATACTTCATTTTGGAGAATAAGAACTGGCCAAGAACCAAGTGTTGCATCGCTCCTTCACTGTACCCTACTTTTTGTTCGTGCCTTACCCAAAGTACGAACATTGTTGCTACAGAGGGAACTCGTGAAAGCAATCATTTCGATCATCGAGCAACATAGCAGTAGAACCGACTTCAAAAACGAGTCTGAAGCAAAGAAGTGGCCAATTTGGTTACCCTCCGCTCTTCTGATACTAGATATTATGGCTCAGCCTATTGTGGCCTTTCCAAAAACGAAGGATAATGCCAATAATCCTGAAGCCGAAGATGTTGATGACGAGTTCTACCAGGTTAAGAAAGACCACGAAAGACAGACAAACAGTCTTTCATCTTTGGCGTCCCAACTATTTACTGCGCTAGGCAAAGCAGGCGAAGGTGACCGTGGGAAGTCAGAAGCAAAGAAGAATACAAGTTCCACTATGGCACGGACAGGGGAGGGGAATGCGACGAAACCCGAAGAATCTGCATCAGCTTCGAAGGAAAACGAAATGATTTTTGGCTCAGTGCCAGCTTATTTTCCTTTAATTCCTACACAAAGTGTCGACATTTGCACTAAGATTTGTCTTACGATACTGGCAGATGATTCTAAGTCCATACCTCCAGGAGTCGCACATGCGGTACTTCTTCTATTGATGAGATTGCTCCGAAACCCCAAAATTTCTGCACAGTGCTTAAAGGCAGGGGTCGGACAGAAACTTCTGCGGCTCGAACGTCGATGTCGCTTCAATGGCCACTCTGGCCTGGTTGCACTCATTTTTAGACGTCTCCTTGAAGATGAATCCACGCTTCAGTCTGCTATGGAAACTGAGATAAGAAACATTATGGTGAAATTGGATGGTAAAAAAGAGAACAATACTTCCGGCAACAAGGAAACCATACGTGTTTCTCGCAAAGCATTTGTAAAGGCTGTCACACCCGTTTTGTGTCGCGATCCAGCGTGTTTCGTCAAAGCAATTGCTGTGTCTGTACTTTTTGAAAAATCAGATCCTGATTCAAGCGGACACGTCGTTATGCTTACTCCGACACAGCGTTCGAAAAACATTGAAATAGTTTCTGACGTGCTGAAGTTGAACCAGGCTCACATGCCAAGCAACAAAGTTTCAGCAGGCAGGAGAGCGAGTTTCGGAAAAAGTAAGAGACAGTCAAGCACATCTTCTGCTACTAGAAGTAAGACGCCGACACGACAAGCCAAACGAAATCAGACTCCAAAACGAGGAAAAAAGGAGAAGACAGAATCCAAGGAGAATGCCCAGGAAGATACGCCCAAACATCCGTCATACCAGATATCGTCCATCCAGCACATTATCGGGCTTCTGCTCAATCACATTAGCCAAACAGCGGTACCAGAAAGTCCTGGAAAGAACGAAGAGGGCAAAACACAGAATGCCGACTTTGATTTCGGATACGCGACATCATTCCTCTGGACAGCAAATATTTTAGAAATCCTGGCTGACTTGGTTCTTGCCATGCCAGCTTGCGCTACAGCAATTCACAGGTTCAAGCCGTCTAGGAAGAGTCGAGGCTCGGCTTTTTCATCCATGGACAATGCTCTTCAAGGTTGCCCTAGTCCGCCACGCACATTTGTTAGTTTCCTGCTTCATGGACTGCTTTCACAAGACCGATGGAATCAAAAGCCGAAGGCACGAGAAGATCAAACAGATTCAAATCAGGTTGACGACGCTGAGAAGCTTCGAAAGAAGGTTACACTCTTGCGAACAAAAGTAGTGCAATCAACGGCTCGGTTGCTTGTCGCTCTCGTAGCACGACCAGGAGAAGGACGGAGAAGAGTTGTGGTCGAATTGATTTTTGCATTAAGCGGAGGACAGCTCGGCTTGACATCTGCATCTTCATTTCGTCCATCAAAGTCTTCATTGAATTCGCGTCAAAGTGAATTGCATGCCTTTCAAAGCTGGGGAGAGCTTTGTATTGGCTTTGTCGCTCCGAAAAGCAACGGGAACAACTATGATTCAAATAATGCTTTGAGCTTTGAGGTCATCAAGATAATGCTGGAAAATGGAATGGCACATGCACTGTTGATCGCTATTCATAGAATTCCATTGTTTCATCCAATGGCTGCGAACGCACTTGGTTCCCTTGTTCTTCCGTTCGAAATCTTGACTAGAGCTAGTGTCGCAGACTCCGTCAGGGCAATTGTCGATAAGGAAAGAAAAGTGCGGGAGGACAAAGATGTCGCCAAGTCAAATAAACAGAGTTCTACAAAAGATAAGGGCAATCATAGGCGTGACTCTTTCGTAGCCGATGACCATATGCTCGAGGACGCTTTCTCGGCCCAAGCACAACGTGCTCGATCCTCTACGGAAGAATCGTTCGACGAGGAGGAAATTGTTATTGATGACAATGATCGGGTTATGGTTGATGTCGACGAAGATGGTGCTGACATGGATGTCGATAACGATGTAGACGAGGAAGCAAGCGACGAAGAAATGTCGAGTTCCAGTGAATCATCCGACTCAGACGACGTGGATGATTCTGATGATGAAAATTCTGATGACGACAGTAGCAATTCTGACGATGACAGTATCGACGACGACGAAGAAGAAGAAGAATCGATCTTAGACGACATGGAAGAATCCGAAGATGCCCATAGTCGAGGCGAGTTTGAAGATGATCCATTCAATCTTGATTCTTCGGCAGTAGATGAAGGTATTGAATTCGATGCCATTAACGAAGGCGGAAGAGATCGTGCAGAAAATCAGATAGAAGAAGGATGGACTCGTGTTGATGCCACTGGATTAAATGGAATGGTTCTTGGAGGCCGAAGAGGGATAGGCCAACATCTAGGTGGATCTGCCACTGGAAGATCTAGAGGTTTCATTGATGCAGCGGAAGCTATGATTGGAACTCTTCTTCGCACTGGAGAAATTCGCACTGAAGCTTTGGCGGAACTAGAAGGTCAACTGGGAATTCAAATTGTTCAGGCGGGTGGAAGAGGCTCTGGGTCTTCATCCGTACGCCGTCCTTTTGGAAGTGCGATGTCACGAGAGGCTAGAGCTGAGAGTAACCGACCTGGCTCCGGAGATGTTGTTGGCATAGTTCCGCAAATCAACCAAAGGAGCCAGCCAGATCTAGGCTATTCAACAATGGGCAGAGGAAGTCGGTGGAATGAAATCAATCCAATGGAATATATTTTTGGTGGGCCTTGCATCACCGCAGGACATAGACATTACGATCTGCTCTCTCCTGTAGTTGAACCAGACACAGATCCATTGAACATCTCTTCATCAGAACCTGGTGATATACAACTATTTCCGGGAGGTCCAGCAGCTGCTACTCACGCAAGAACTCAGTATTCTGTTCATCCGCTGCTCAGCGATGTTGATCTACCACCCATCAATGCTCTAGTTTCCGATCTACAGCCCCATGGCATTAGATCCATTTCATCGAATCATCACTCCAGTTCAAGATTAGGGGAATGGACAACTCCGAATTCTAGTTCCGGTGGTTTCTACATATCTAATGCAAGTGGCACTGTTGTACGATCTAATCGTATGCTTGGTAACGTACAAAATAGATCTAGCCCATTTGGATGGACTGATCATGATGGCCTGCCATTCAATGCAACTGTTGAACAATTCAGCTCTGCTTTTGATGATGCCCTTGGTGAGACGATGTTAGTCACGTCGTCAAATAATGAACAAATAAGGCAACCAGCAAGCAACGAAGAAACTGACGAGAATCAAGCAGGAGACAGTCTCCAAGTTGAACCTGCAGACGAAGAGGAGGAAAACGAATCCAACTCAATTCGACAAGATGAGGGGAGTTCAGCTATGGACGAAGAGCCTTCCAACGATACAGTGCAGCGGAATGAAGAAGAGAGTGGAGACCGAAATGAAGAAGAAGCTGAACAAGAGCAAGGTGGTGTAGCTTCTTCACTTGCTATTGGCCTGCGAGTTGCACCTTCATCGGAGCTGTCTCCGCAGGGGGAACGCGCTAGTGCTAGCGGCAACGATGATGCCAACGCTTCTGGTGCAAACGCTTCTGGTGCAAACGCTTCTGGTGCAAACGAAGAGAACGAAGAAACTGCTTCTGAACTGCAACAAGAAGAGCCTGTGGATGCTGAGGAACCTCCGGTTGACACGAGCGAGGGAGTACCAAATGGAAATGGGCTTGTCTGTCCGGAAGGGATGGATCCGGAAGTTTTTAATGTACTTCCTCTAGAAATGCAGCAAGAAGTTGTCAATCAAGCTAGAGAAACGGTGGAATTGGCAAATCAACTCGATGCTGGTTCTTCCTTGGACCCCGAAGCTCTAGCGGCATTACCTGAAGATATGAGACGCGAAGTCATCGAACAAGAGCAGCGAGAACGCCGTTTAAGGGAGCAAGCACCTGCAGATCCCTCCAATGCTGAAGAAATGGATAATGCAAGCTTCGTAGCCTCTCTTTCTCCTGAACTGCGAAATGAAATCCTCTCCACTGCGGACCCGACTTTCCTCGCAACTCTACCTGAAAACATCCAAGCGGAAGCCCGAATACTTCAGGAGAGAGTTCGAGCGCGGGTTAATCATCGGGCTTATGCAGAACAAGCAGCACAGGGGAACCAGCGCGAAAGCTCGAATGGACCTAGTGCAGCACCAAGGGCCAATCAACAAGCACACGGTACAAGTGGAAGGGAGAATACATCTTTGAGACGAAAACAGCGTACTGGCAAAATTCGAGTTGAGTTGGAAAGGGAAGATATCATTTTCGCCTTCGATAAAGGCCCGATACAGATGAGTTCTCTCATTGCGAAATCCGACTTGAAAGCTCTTGTTCGCTTAATGTATCTCCTGGCTCCTGTTCGGCCTCACCGGATTCTACAGAAGGTATTCCAGAACATTTCAGTGAATCGCAATCTTCGATTGATCTTATCGTCAACCTTTCTGAACTTGTTGAATGACCAAAAAGCGGCTGCGCTTAGCGCGCTAGATCGAACTGATACACTTTATAACGGCCCCGACGATTGGAGGAAGAAGGTGGATGGGCTGTTTCAAGGTTCTCTGCAAGATTTCCCTCCAGCTTTGTTGATCGGGGCAGCCCCAGAGGTACTGGAAACAGACAGGTATAATCAAAATCTACTCATGATTAGAAGACGGCAGACTAGCGATACTGTAGCGTCTATCGCTGCAAACCTACCTATTTCTTCCAGAGGGTCGCGCCATCAGGAGTATCTGCCGCCTGTAGTTTCGACAAGAATACTCGACACACTTCTTCAAATGTGCAAAAATTCGCAGCGTTTCTGTCTTGACATGCTTGTCAAGGGCATTATCACCGACTCGGAATCTGAAATCGATTCCCCTACAGGTTTTGAGAGGTTGCTGGATCTGTTAGAAAAGTCGAGATATATCAAGAGCTCAGCCAGTCTCGAGCAACTGCTAAACTTGCTTGAGTCTGTCGTTTCTCCCCTGTCGCACATGCCCAAGATCGGAGAAGAAGACGTGGAGACTTCCCAGAAGGACATTGATGAGGCTGCATCACAAGGAAAAGAACTTTTGGACGTGCCTCGTGTTGTAGTTTCGCAAGAAAGGCTCAAGCTTTTGTGCTCTATTCTCAGAATGGAAATATGCAAAGATGCAGCTTTTACAAAAGTGAACACCATTGCACGTAGACTTTGTCGTGTTGATGCCAACCGGGGATACGTTTTGGCCGAGCTTGCCTCTGTCGCTCGTACACTCGGGTGCAATGCTACTCGCGATCTTACTGCTCTGAACATCAGAATCAGCGCTACTATCGACAAGAACGAAGGTAGTTCTCAACAAATGGATGGGAATAGCACAAGTAGATCATTTGGAGGGGTTGCATCAACTTCTGTGGCGGTATCAACAAGCACCAGTGAATTGAAGCTATTGAGGGTATTGCAAACCCTCCAATCGTTGTGCACTGAGACATCCGATGATGGCTCATCGAAGAAAGACGGGCCGGTTATCGTGACAGGTGAACTTGTTCAGCTTCTCGAGGCGATGAATTTGGATGGTCTGTGGTCTGAATTGACGTCTTGTTTAAAGATCGTTCAAGTTCTAGAGGGTGTCAGTATCGAAGAGGATGCAGAGAAGGATGGTGTTGATAACAATGCGGACGAAGGCGCTGATGAGAACGAAAACGGGGAAAAGAAGAAGCTAGAAAATAGCGTTGCTGGGTTACTGACGCGATTCTTACCCTCGATCGAGGCATTCTTTGTCGCCAACGGATGTTTCACGAGAGGCGTGAAAGAAGGGAAATGCAATACGGAAGATCAGGAGGCGACGAATTCTCACACCACACACTTGGTTGGTGGCAAGAGACTTCTTGACTTTGTTGAAGCAAATAAGATTTTACTCAATGCTCTCGTCCGAAATAATGCGGGACTACTCGAAAAGGGTCTGAAGGCATTGATTCAGCTTCCTCGGTGTAGAATGCTGCTTGATTTTGACGTAAAGCGCCACTGGTTCAAGTTGCAAGTACGACGCCTGCGCCAACAAGCTAATCGACGCTATGGAAGCATTCGTCTCCATATCCGTCGAGATCATGTTTTTGCAGATGCTTACCATCAACTTTGTTTGAGGAATGCGGACGAAATGCGAGGTCGACTGCATATAACGTTTCGAAACGAACAAGGTGTTGATGCGGGTGGACTTTCGCGTGAATTTTTCGGTATTTTAGCGAAGGAGATCTTCAACCCAAATTACGCTCTTTTTACATCCACTGAAGACGGCTGCACCTTTCAGCCGAATCCGAACAGCAATGTCAATCCTGACCATTTGAGCTACTTCAGATTTGTGGGTCGCATTGTCGGGAAAGCGGTGGCTGACGGATATTTACTTGACTCACATTTTACACGAAGTCTCTACAAGCACATGCTCGGACAAGAGCCAACACACCACGATATGGAGGCAATTGATCCAGATTATTACAAGAATCTAAAAACAATCTTGGAATACAATCTTGGCGACCTCTGCTTAGATCTGACCTTCTCAGTCGAGGACCATTCATTTGGAAGAAACCAGATCATTGATCTCATTCCGAATGGCAGAAACATTCCTGTTACCGAAGACAACAAAGCAAAATACGTTAGCCTTGTTTGTCAGAATCGAATGACCACAGCCATTTCAAGCCAGATCAAAGCATATCTCGACGGGTTCTATGAGCTCGTCAGCAAGGATCTTATTCAGATCTTTACCCCCAGGGAGCTTGAATTGCTTATATCGGGTCTCCCTGACATCGACATTCACGACTTGAAGAAGAATACAGATTACAATGGTTGGAAAGCAACGGATAAACAGATCGAATGGTTTTGGAATGTTCTCTTTTCTCTTTCGAGAAATCAGAAGGCTGCTTTCTTACAATTTGTTACCGGGAGTTCAAAGGTTCCACTTGCGGGATTTGGTGAGCTCCCAGGAATGCGCGGCGTCCAAAAGTTCAGCATCCATAAAGCTGGAGGAAGCGCTGGTGCACTTATGTCTGCACACACGTGCTTCAATTCACTGGACTTGCCAGAATACAAGAGTGAGCAAGAACTGCGCGACAAACTCCTCTACGCGATACACGAAGGCGCCTCAGGCTTCCTCATGGCATAAATGGCACACCTACTGGTTTGTAAGAGTGAAATTATACCATACAGTATCGCACAATAACTTACTATAAAGCTACTAAAACTACTAATGACTATAAACACAACCTCGTCACAGAGAATGATAAAAAATGAATTGGATTTTATTTATTGACTCGGGATTTGTCAGCTTATTTCTCGACGGCCCCGAATTCTGTCTTCAAGATGTCAACCAATGCAGGAACCAAATCTTCGTCGTCGAGAGGGATTCCGCTCTTTGCAGGCTCCATTGCCAGATGTCCATCTTCACCAATTTGACCCCCAACAAAGATCTTGCAACCTGGAACGGCCATCTTTTTTCCATCAATCTCCTTTCGGGCTGGTCCTCCCATAATACCAATGTCGCCAGCTTGGGCCTGGCCACAGGAATTTGGGCATCCTGTCCAGTGAATTCGAATAGGGCGATCGACAGTAACCAAGTCTTCGAGCTTTTTGGCGATTCTTTCGGCGTTGGCCTTCGTTTCGATCAAAGCAAGGCCACAGAATTCAGCACCTGTACAGCTAACTAGATTTCCTTCGATGAAACCAGGATTGATCTTCATACGACTATCACCGTTGAAGCATGGTTCTGCCTTCAAGGCTTCGAGGTCATTTTCATCAACATTTGGTAGAATCACGTTTTGTTCCACTGTCAAACGAATTTCCTCTCCCGAGTATTTTTCGGCAACATCTGCCAACTGGCGGCATTCGTCGGCACTGAGACGACCCGTAGGAACCAAAACTCCAACTCGGAACTTGCCTTCTTGCTTTTGGGGGTGAATGCCAACAAGATCTCGTCGTTCAAATTTATCAGTAGGTCTTGGTTGCTGATCAAAGACTTGAACACCGCGGTCGTAACTGTCGATTTCCTTAACAATAGCCTTCTTGAAATCCTCGACTCCGTACTTCTCGACCAACCACATGACGCGAGCCTTTTGTCTATCTTTGCGCTCCGACTCGTCACGGAAAATGCGAAGAAGGGCTTCGCAGAATGTGACGACCGATTCGCGATCAGCCTTAATCCACATATTCGTATCAATGGACTCAGCGACACGCTTGATCGACATGTAACCTCCCATGACAACATTGAATCCCATTTCACCTGTTTCGGCATGGGCACAAGGCCTGTTGTAAAAAAAAAATAGTGACTGGTGAGTTGTATGTGGACACATTGAGTTCCAAAGGAATGCTCCGTTTTCTTTGTACTTACTGCAATCCCAAATCATTGATATGGGTGTGCGCAAAATCGTCTCGGCTTCCGCTGATGGCGATGTTGAACTTTCGAGGAAGGTTGGCCCATTGTGGGTTTCCTCGAGTGTTTGTGACTGGGTCCAAACTGACAAGGTCATTGATAGCATTGCAGATTTCACGGGTGTCCACCATTTCGTGTTCGTCGATTCCTGCAAGTGGGTTACCGACCATGTTTCTGACACTGTCGAGGGCAGATTGGAAGGAAGTCTGGTTACGGGCATGGAGACCATCAATGATATCAGGAGCGTCCTCGATCTTTACACCACGAAGCTGGATGTTTTGGCGGGTTGTGATGTCAACAACACCGAGTTCTGGGCCGTACTTTTCGACGCACTTGGCGTAGAATCTCATCTGGTCCGAATTGACAATTCCATTGGGTGTCTTGAGACGCATCATGAACTGGCCAGGTGTTCGCTTGTTTCGGTGAAGCATACCGACGTATTTGACTCGCTGCAAGAAGAAAAAGGAAATTCAGTTAGAAAATGTGCTCACAATGAAATCTAAGGCATTTGTTGCCTGATACTCAATAGGTAAAAGTTGATGCTCGGGCCCTGCAGTCATTGAATGAACTTACCGTGTCAATATCGGCCTTCTCCATTTCATCCCAAGTCATTTCTCCTTCTCGGATCTTTCGGGCATACTCGTAGATATCGACCCAAGCGTTGATAGGATCTCCAGCAAGCTTAACCTTTTCGGTGGGGTTTCCCTTCTCGCATCGTTCCACGGTTTCTGCAGGAAGGAAAGAAGTTCCAGTTGGCTTGTCAACAATAATAGGTCCTCGGACGAAACTTCCATCTTCCACAGCCTTTTCAACCACCATGTCTACATCTTCTGCCACGGTACTGAAGACTCTAGACTTCCCAACCAGGGATTTGATGGCTTGACGGAAGCGATCACGCTTCCGAAGGTAGAGGCTGGACTGGCTAGTCGACGGAGCCTTGACACTGGTAGGTGTGAAGGCAGAAGCCGACGACAAGACGATGGTCGCCGCAACGGCTGCAACAGAGATCTTCATGTTTTCTTTTCTACGAAGGATTCTTTATGAGAAACTCAAAAGTTTGAATGGATGTCGTTATTGTAGACCAAAAGTCTAAGGGTACTGAGAGCCGAAAAACAATGTGATGTGTGTTCTCAGCTAATTTTCTCAGAGAACCTCAATTTCCTGAGCATTGCAAATCAAATCCCGGTAGATGGAGCGCGAATATGAAATATGTCGTCACACTTCCTTCTTTCTTCGGGATTAGAAACTTTCGCGTGAAGGTATGTGCGGCTCTGTACGGACTTTGCATTCCAATTCTTGCGTAGAACCCAAAAGTGCCGGCCTTCGAGACTCTCCTATCGGCCACGTAATCACAAGGTGCAAAACTACCGGAAGAAACAATTCGAAAAAGAAAAAAGCGAACACTCATTTTGAACCACAAAGCATCATTAAAGTTTGAGTTATGAAACACTTCAGCTCGGATACGGATTGGTACTCGAAATACGTAAGAGCAATACCTATTAGCTAGAGCATAGTCGAATGAATCGAGCAACAGAGCGATTTTGTGAAAGTTACGGCAAGGGCTGCCGTACGAACGTACAGCAACCCGTTCGCCAGCACCTAGGAGGCGTGCGCACGCAAAATAATAATTTTGGGGGGTCCAAAATAATAATTTAGGGGCCACCAAAACC
>JACLAC010026000.1_pt1 | contig 13507 bp, 7 predicted proteins | sample 8027881 | NCBI WGS metagenome assembly JACLAC01 (sample SAMN15725517, study PRJNA655200) | protist metagenome | isolation source: fluorescence activated cell sorting (FACS) single amplified genomes of... | place: Spain: Blaines Bay Microbial Observatory, Mediterranean Sea | collected 2016-01-19 | reverse complement strand
CAGAAGATGATGAATTGCCTGTATGGCTTGTTGATACGAAAATTGATGATCAAGCTAAATCAATATATGATGAAGACTTTAAAAAGTTTGATTTTTATAATTACATGCTAGAAAAGAATAGTAAAGGATTGTTTTCTTTTAACAACTATCAGTTTATGATCGCACCAGCAAAAACAGGAGCATCTCCACATTTTCATAACAGCGCATTGAATTTATTAGTTTTTGGAGAAAAATTGTGGCTGTTGTTTCCACCGTCAGTTGCATTTTACAGTACAAAGCATGTACATGATTGGTTTCGTGAGGATTTACCCCTTTTAAATCAGCGTGGAGTTTATCCATTGCAATGTAGGCAACAACCTGGGGATATTATTTACGTCCCAGATATGTGGGGACATGGAGTTATTTATACAAAAGATTCCATTGGAATGGCACATTTGTATACTGGTTGAGGTGAGATGTCGAGGGGTGGTGATGTACGAAAGAATAAAAAAACAAGCGGCGTGATTTTTAAATATTTGGTCAATTTTATTTGTTTTGTCTGCTGTTAACCGCTTTACTGATAACATGTTTTTTAAATTAAAGAATATTTTATAATATGTTTTCATATTTTAATATTTTGTTACATTTTTAAATTTTTGTTTTTGCTGTTTGTTATCTATTAAGTTTTCCACATTTTTAGTATTTGTAATGAATTGTATTAATATGTTATTTTCAAGGAAGAATGAAATCGATTTTCTGGGTTTCTTTTCTGATAGCACCGACACAGAATTAGTATCGTTGTGGGGATTTACCAGGTACGAGGAGTTCTGTAGTGCTGTGATTTGGGTGGAAATTAATTAGTCTATTTAGTATATGAAAGACACCGCGAATTTCAATTTTCATAAAATGCTTTCTGTTTCCTGTAGTATTTACATGCTATTGCAATGCTATTCCACCACTGCGTCAATCTAGTGTTTTCTGTATTATAAAAATATATCCTGGATATATGTAAGTACCCAAGTACAGTGCTACAAGTTAACAAAAACAAAAAGAAAGAAAGAACGTTGCTTTTGCTTTTTTGGTGGTGTAAAAGCCATCCCTTTCGAATTTCCTATGCCACATACTTCAGGTATAGGTCCTTTCATCACTACATTTGACATATATGTATCTAATGTCATTCCTGAAACGAATAAATCCACATCCTCTTCTTTTCCTGAAGCACCACTTGTATTATTATTATTATTATTATTATTATCCTCATTATTGTTGCTTTTAAACATTCCCAATTCATGTTTTATTTCCCCAACCATAGGGCTATTTTTTTTTTTCGGTGACGGTGAAAATTCCATCGTAATTAAAATTGTCTTATGTATGTTTCTATCGTTCTTTATATGCGATCACATCTAGATTTATCAACATGCCTCCTCATACATGTATATTATAACATTTGGATATATATTTATTACATCTTATAATATATATATGGGTTTATTTTATTGGAGTGTAACGTTTAAATATAATACTCATTCTTACAAATTATTAATAACACTATTCACTATGGGAAATATATATCGTTTCTAAAATGCCAATTTTATTTTTCTTACTACAGTACTATTGCGACGTACTCCTGTATACTTGGAAAAAATAGCAAAATATCCGAAAATATAGAAAAAATTATGAATATTTTCCCCATAGTGAATAGTCTTAAAAGTGTAACCAGTTTACAGTTTTTTAGAGGGTGTATTATTAATAGCACTATATGTACACTGACTGCTCTCAAAGCGTCTTGTGCTCCTCCTCATCAACATTTTTTTTTAGTCGAAGCCGAATTGTTGTAAAAACCTCGATGGGCTGACCAGCTTAAATAACGAATTGCGCTGGCCTTCATCTTATTAGACCAGCAACACACTTTTAAGCAACTATTTAAACATGGAGTGTCAATTAATGTGTCTTTGCCATCTAACAGGAATGCTGCATGTTCCCATCCTGTCGCTTTGTAGATGGGCGGGCAAACTTTCTCTAAATACTCATCACTTACTTCAAATGTTGATAGTAACTGCCCCACTTTTCCCCATAATGGTATGCTGTGACATCTTGTAGCATATTGCTTTGCCGCTCTTCCGGCCGTACCAGCAACTGGTGCAAACCGCTATCAGCCTGTACTTTGCTGTACACCTGGTAAATTGATTTATGTTTCACCAGGTGCAATATATATAGAGGTGACAAAAAAACATTGCAATCTGCTGTGAGAGAGTATGATCCTAATAAAAAGAGATTAATAAAACCAATTAATTTCTTGGCTGGGCCAAGTTCGTTTCTGATCAAACTGGAGCAGAACATCTTAAAAAATGTTGTTACAGACATACAAAAGTCTCTATTGGTAAATCTTTATTTCTGATTGCAATACAAGCAAATTACCATATTTATTATCAGTATAGAAAGGGGAATTATGTTACCCCATAAAAAATCATCATCTGTAACAAAGCAAAAATCATCAAGGCATTGGTATTGATACACCCTTTCCATGGGACGATAAAATTAATATTCAAGGAATCATTCACAGTATTCGATTAGTTGATAAATTTATAATATTAATAGATATTGTCTGGAATGGAATGGATCTGTTTTTTCTAATGGTGGTTTCCAGTTTCCATTGCAGAGAGGGACGATATTTGCCCATATCTGACTTGGTGCTATTTCCATGGTATAACAAATCCAAATTTTCATGTTACTCATTAGGGTTCACAGTTGGTACAGTAACAGCAGCACAAAAATGTAAAAAACACAACAAAAATCATTCTTCTTCTAAAAAAAAATATATTCTAGATATATATATTAGTACATTTATAATTTGGTAAGATTGATAGAGACATAGACGACATGCGAACAATCAACCAATCAGACAGACAACAACATCCTGCAATAACATTCACATTGCATTCCACAGAATCAAACACATCAATATATATATATATATATATATATATATCTGTATATATTCATCATACATAGTATAGACATTGCAATATAATAATATAATCTCTATTGCCATATATATATATATTTATTTTTTTTGGTACAAATGGCACAGCGATTTCCATGTCCAATATGTGGACGAACATTTACACGACATCAAATTGATTTACATGTAGAGCAATGTTTAAATAATAATGACCCGGACTTTATTGATATTAATATCAATAATAATAATCAAGATCGGCATCGAGGGGGATTGCGATCACCTTTACGACGTCGTCGTAATCATGAAACTAACAATCGTTTTGGTAATAATAGTCGTCAAAATAATCGTCCAAAGAAACGTGCGCTTTTGTACATAAATTTAAAAGAATCCACATTATTTGAAAAATATTTAAAACCCGCACCAAAAGGTAAATATTATTTAACATTAGCGATGGATTCACAAAAATTTAAATGTGACCCTAGTAAAGTAGAACAAGCAACTGGGGGTATTAAAATATCACCGAAAAAAGTAACATTGGACTGGAAGAAACAATACTATATTTTTGAAATAAGCAAATATTTTGCATCATCTGCATTACGTGTAACCATATGGAAACCTAAAACATTTTGGCCTGATGTACCGTTAGGAATGGCAATTATACAATTAGGTGATATTAGACGAGAACAAGTCGCTTCATTGCTATCATCAACTTGTAAAAAACAGCAAAGAAATAAAATAACATCATCAGAAGAAAAGTCAATGGACTTAACATCGCAAAAGGGAGATAAAATTGATAAAAAAGATAGCACAAAAAATCATTCGACTTTGAATAAAGAAATATTGAACGAAATTGAAGTTGATGTGAAATGTTCATATGGTTCTGTTCAGGAACATACATTGCAATTTTACAAAGATCGAATTGATTCATCAACATTATCACTAGAACTTAATGAAACGAATAAAAAAAATTTATCACTGAAGTGCTCATTGCCATCTAAAACTATTTATAAACAAAGGAAACAAACTTCAAGAAATGCAAGAGTAGTCATTGGTGAAGTCGATTTGAGTCTTTGGTATATATCTGAGTTGGATTGTATTGATAACACGTCACAAGATGAAAGTATTGCAAGAAAGAACAACGACGTAACAATGTATACACCATTGCATTATGCATCCATGCTTATCGGCGGTGGTAAATTAATACAACATATGATGGATTATTTTAATGTAAAGGTAAATGGAACGAATGTGAGGAGGGGTGTCCATAACCTATCGCCGTTTGATATTGCTGGATTAGCTAAGAAGAAAGATGCCATTTTTGTATTAGGGAATGCCATGGTTCCACAGGATTACACAATGCCATCCTCACTAACTGTAAATAATGATAACAATAATAACAGTAACAACAGTAACAGTAGTGGTGGTGGAACGTCACTTCATTTCTATTGTAAATATGGGAAAGATGTTGAAATACTTCAATCAATGGTTGAAATACGCCCTGCATTGGTGGATGTATTGGATGATTTTGGTTATACGCCATTTTTAATAGCATGTAAATATGGAAAAGCAGAATTTGCACAGTTTCTTGCATTACAAGGTGTACGTATCGCACGTAAACCAATCGTTGCTAAAAATGGTGATACAGCATTAATGTTGGCATGCAAAGGTGGGCATGAGGCGGTAGTAAATTGGTTGATTATGAGAGAGGCAGATCCAAATTTGAATAATTTAAACGATGAAAGTGCACTAATGTGTGCTGCTAGTTGTTCAAAAGGTGATGAAACGGCAGCAAGTTTAATAAAACTGCTCTGCGGCTCGGGTGCAATTTTAAGAACCCAAACCGATGCAGCAAAAGTATCAACCGCGTTTCACCATGCTGCAAGTTGTGGCCATGTAAAAGCATTTAAGACATTAGTTGAACAATGCAATTTAAGATTAGAAACCATTGCAAATGGTACTAAAAAAAATGTCGTGAAAGATATTTCTATCACAAAATTTTTAGCTTTATGTGGCAATGATGGCAAGACTATATATGACTTGTTTGATCAATATTACTTGAAATCTAATTTGTACAGAGGGAAAACGAAGGAAGAGATTAATGAGATTTCTAGTTGGTATGAAAATGCCATAGAATTGTTTAAAGGTCACGCCCATCGGTATTTGTGGAATGGACTTAGTAGCACAGGCGAGTGTACTGTAGATTTATGTGGTCCGTATGGGATTCTTCAATTTAACGATGATAATGATAGCAGTAGTGGTAAAATTACAAGTAATATCCTATCGGAAAAGATAATTTACGAGGATAGTGATCAGGATTACAATTATGAAGATAATAATAATAATAACAATAATATTGAAATAAACATTGAAGATAATAATAATAATATTGAAAATAAAACCAATATTGAGCCTTTAGTGAAATTGAATCCATCTTCCTTGAAAAACCGTGATGATGAAGAAAAAGTAGCAGATATTGATGAATCGAAAGATAATGAAGATGATGAAGATGTTTACACAGGTACCATGATGAACAAATTGAGCCTACATGAAGTAAAAACATGTACTCCAAAAACACCAAATGAATCATTAGACGTGCGAAAAAAAGAAATTTTAGATATACTTGACATTGTGTCAAACAGTAGCAGTGAAGCGAAACGTTCTAAAATAGATCCTTTACTCTCCAACAGTATCACTTATGGTTTCGTTGCATATAAATTGCATGTTTTAAAATGGGATGTGGATCAAGTTGTGATGGATCTTTTATCCATAACCAGCACCACCACACCAAATATAAAAAATAAATCAGAAAAGGTGAATGATTCTATCATACCTTCGCCATGCAAACAAGTCATTAAAAGAACTCCGACTCTTTGTAATGTATGTTTAGAAGAGAAAAGTGTATTTTATTCTTTAGAATGCAATCATTTATTTTGTAAAGATTGTTGGACGGAACATTTGAAAACTGCTGCGAGAACAGAGGGTGAGCGCGTCCTTGTGACATGTAAATGCCCTCAGTTTCCTAATTGTAATTATATACCGGATGAAACTGTATGGGAGATATTAGCACAACCAAATGAGGTAAAAATGTATCAAAACCAATTATTATCATCCTACGTGAAATACAATTCAGATTTCATTAATTATTGCCCTAACAAACGTTGTGATCGTATTTTGCATATTTCAAAGGATATTTACGTAAAAAAAGATGATGTGAAATGTTTAACATGTGGACATAATTTCTGTTTTTTATGCGGTGATATAGTGCATTCACCAGCGTCTTGCGAGCAATTGAAGAGATGGAAGACAAAAAGTAATGATGATGCGGCTTTGCTTGCTGGGTGGTTGATGAAAAATACGAAATTATGTCCCAAACCTGGTTGCAAGGAGAGGTTGGAGAAAAATGAAGGGTGTAAACATATGACTTGTAAATGCAATCATGAATTTTGTTGGGATTGTTTACGTCCTTGGTCTGATCATGATGAGACGACTGGGGGATTTTTTCGCTGTGCATACTATGATCCATCAAAAGATTATGAAAAATTTGATTTTGAGAATGAAAACGATAATCATAATCACAATCATGTTGTTGAAGACGAACAATTAGATTCAAAACTTTCTAGTGATACTGTGAATGGGGAAGTAAAAATGAATGAGGAAGTGGATAGAAAAGACGTAGACAAAAAAGATGCTGAACATGTCTCAACAGATACAAAGAAAGATATTCTTCCAAAGATTAAAAGGCATGATTCTGCTGCATCATTAGCAAATTTTACGTTTCATTTGAAACGTTACACTGCATTTGATGAAGATCAAAGTAGAGCGTCAAGTTTATATCAGCTATTTGCTTTAATTCAACAAGAACAACGATTTTTAATAAAGAAAAAAAAATTAGGTCTAGCCGCTGGTTTTCACGGAAAGTCGAGAAAAAAGCTGTATATGAACTTTAAAAGCTTACAATTGGTTGATCAAAATAAATTAATGACTGCAGTTATGGAAGTAGTAAAAATGTATCGTACGATGAAATTTGTGCATGTTGTTTTAAATTCATTGAGTACGAATAAAAATATTACATCTTTGGAAGTCCAATTAATATTACATCGAATGGACAGTCGTGTGAATACTGTTGCAGAGTTGATGAAAGCAATTGAGATTGCTGTTAATGCTGATCAAACATATGATGAGAAATCATTAAGTTTATTATTGAAAGAAGTTGTTGGTAATAATGAAGCATTTCATGAGGAAATGCAAGTTTTGTAGTGACATTCGTGCTGAGTGAGAAGTAATTTGAATGTATTTACACACAAAATAGAATATAATACGAAGTTCGTATCATGTACGAAAACTTCGTATGAATGAATATTGGTGTATATTTTATAAATTTAAAATAGTGTATATATTTTCAAGATATTTTACGAAGTATTATTTTTTTTAAGAGAGAGATGATATAATAATACGTATTATTTTCTTTAAATTAATTTTTTTATTTATCGTCGCAATCTTCCTGATGCAGTGTAATCAGAGTTTCTTGGTCTTCCTCTTCCACTATAAACTGTACCGCCACCGCCACCACCATATCCACCACCGCCATATCCACCACCGCCTCTGTTAAGCATTCCCGATGACATATAATCAGAATTTCTTGGTCTGCCTCTTCCACTATAAATTGTTGGTTGATGAAATATTTGTGGTGCACTTGGCCACATAAGCATTCCCGATGACATATAATCAGAATTTCTAGGTCTGCCTCTTCCACTGTAAACTGTTTGTTGCTGAACCATTGCTGGCTTTGCCCGTCTAAGATTTCCTGATGCTGTATAATCGGTGGCTTTTGGTCTACCGCTTCCGCTGTAAACAGTTGCTTTCTGAACCATTGCTGGCTTTGCTCGCCTAAGCCTTCCCGATAGTGTATAATCAGTGGCTTTTGGCCTTCCACTTCCGCTGTAAACTGTTGGTTGCTTGACCCTTACTGTCTTTGCTGATCCTGGACTTTTTGCACCATTATTCACTTGTGAAGAAAGTGCTCTTGCAATTGCTTCATCATTTTTAGTATTTTGTTTATTTGGTTGTTGCCTGACTGTCTTTGCGGATCCTGGACTTTTTGCATTGTTACTAGATTTCAATCTCCTATCAGGGCTACCATCTAAATTTTTTCCCCCTTTACGATTTGAAGATAATCTTCCATCAGGATTTCCTTTTTGATTCAGTCCACCTTTTTTACATAATTGTTTAACTTCTGTCTCCAGCTTTTTGTAAAGATGTCCCAAACCTTCTTTCTCGCAATCTTTTTTCAGCTTTGGAAGTTCATTTATGTATTGCTTCAATTTTGCTGTTTCATTCAATGTCCATACAAAATCTGCTCCTTTCTCCACAAATGCTCCAAATTTTTTTTCAGCGCTTGAATCGTTTTTATTGCTGGTAATGGATTTCTTTCGAAATGCCCATTTAGAGTCATTAAAAATCTTTTCAGCTGCTTTTAATTTCGTGTCACACATAGGTGGTCCAGGTATTTTATTAATCACTTTCGCAATGAAACCACAATCTATTTTGTGACCACCAACTTTCGCATTACTAGAGTATTCCTTCCACGACACTCGTGTTTTTGGACCCAATGAGCCATCTGCTTGTTTGATTTGCTTGTAATATCGAGCTGAACTTTTTGCATTAACTCCATTATCATTATTTTTTGTATACGAGTAGTACGTGTCACCTTCCTTGAGCGTCAATTTGACATATTTGCTAGACGCTGTTTGATTTCTAACTTTCTCTCCCTTTATTTTTTTAGGGTTTTTTGGATCTGATTTTTTCAAAGGATACATCTGTTCTACCCCGGCTCCGTTCAGTTTGACATGAAGTAATTTTGCAGCTTCTGCATCACTTTGAATTTGTTTTTCTGCAACATGTAGTGCTTTCGACTCACGAAGTGCTCTTTGTAGAGCTTCTTCTTCATTTAAATCTCCATTTGTAGCAGATACTAAGGATGCCATTTTTCTTGTTTTGGTTGCTTTGCTTGTTTGATCTTTAGTTTGTTTTATATTGTTTATTATTTGTGTTGTATTTGTAATAAATTGTAATTAAATTTTATTCTCTATTAAGCGCTTGTTGATCTTCTTTTTGTATATATATCACTCTATGTATATATATTTGTTTTAGTCTTTTTGAAATTTTTTATATGTACTAATTATTTTATACCTATTCACTATTGGATTTTTACTCATATTTATCACCCTAGTTCTTTCTAAAAATTTTCTTCGCAAACAAGAAAAAGAAAACCTTTGATGCTGTGTCAATGCTGTAGAGGTCCTAAAATTGCTTCTAGATTGATGGCGTACATTTTAATTTGGAACAAATTGTTGGTCAAATCTCCTCTTGATATTTACCTTAAAAATTACTCCTGAATCCTGAAGGAAAAGTTTTTGACCAGAAGTGCAGAAGAGTGAAGAGTGTTGAATTTCTTACGTGAGATATATTTTTAAATTACGAATCTAAATCGTACACGAGTAATATATATTACGAGCTTCGTCAGACTCTATATATATACGAGTATTTTTATAATATATTATTATAATAACACGAGCTTCGTATATTATATATAATATTTATACTAATATACAGGCAATAATACCACACAGGATCTTCTTAGATCTTATATCACACCATATCATATCACATCATATTAATCCTGGTGGTAGTATCTAGCGTACACACACACCATTTTTTTTCCAAAAATATTAAATGTATACTCATTTTATTCCTGAGGTCTATATCGGTTTTGTAAGTCTTCCTTTTTCGTGGTTACTACTTTTACATCTTTCGTTTGAACCATTTCTGTTTGACTATGCGTATGTATTTTGTGATAACGATACAATTTGATTAATAAAATTAATTGAAATAATTGAACAAATGCTAATGCGAAACACATCATAGCAAATGAGTACATATTTCTTCGAGCCATAGCAATCATAGTAGTAACAAATTTATTGTATCCACCAATTCCTGCCTTGCAAAAGTTTGCCTGGCAACTTGTTCGATTGAAATCTATCACTTCTTCATCCAATTTTTGGCATGCACCCTCACTCATGCTTGTAAAATATTTATTTTTCGTTCCAGTAACCATTTCACAAAATCCAGCATTAGATGGATCTTTCAATTTTAATAAACTTAGTTCTTGTTCACTCATACCAGGATGAGGTGTTACACATGTTTGCGTGTTTTCAATCGTAACATTACTCGCATGAATTGCAATAATACTGGAGTTAGAAGATCCCTCCGCATCCAACTCTGTATCCGTTGTTCCTCCTACTAAAAGTATTGGATCCCGACAACACGTTTGATATGATCTGCAAATGTATGATTCCATTGATTTCAAATTATCACCCATTGCTCCATGGCTTTCCCAACGTTCGTAATCACTTGTGCCAACTTCAGCATTATCAACCGCATCGAAGCTATTAACAAAGTAAAGTAAATATGCAACTACTGCTAATTGCGCAATTAACACTACAGAGCTCACTAAACCAACTGAAAATATAGACAAAAGGTGTGTTGTCTTTGCTGTTTTGTATTGTACGACGCCAAATAATAATATTATAACGCCAAATGCAGCAAATGCACCAGCTGCTCCTGAGCTTAAAAAGTGACCATATACGTCTGTTTTGACAATTACGTAAATAGCTGTGGCAATTATGGCTATACCAAATGCAGCAAATAACGACGAGATCAAATGAGACCAGCATACCATTTTCTTCTCTGAAGCGAAGAGTGAATGGCATGTGTTGTATATTATACCTAGAACAATTGAGAACAATATAGATACTAATAACGGTAAAACGTATAAAAGCATTGAATCTGCCTGGGTTTTTTCCTCTTTTGATGTTTTTGTCGGATAAATTGCTGGCAAGGCGCCCGTTCCATTACCAAGTGGTCTCCATTTGTTATATTCCTTACCATTATCAGCTGTCTTGATAATACACTCAGGGTGGCACTTGTTAAATGAACCACACTTTGTACGATAATCGTTGTTACATTTATTAAGTCGAAAATCTTGATTTAAAAGATAGCTTTTCAAACCACCACCATTCCATTTATTAACCCAACCTTCGCATTCCTCTGTAGATGCAACAGTTTCATAGGTTTGATCGGTAATACCATTTTCATCTTGATGCCTGCATCGTGTATTCACAAAATCGCAACCAGCAAAGGCACCTAAATTCGGAAGTGTGCTCTTTGTATAATCGGCAAGATATACACCCAAGTCCTCCATTAAGGCCAATGTTATCGGGGTAATTAAGCCACCTGACCCATAACTTTCAACATCTTCCCAGAAAATATGGCTATTGTGATGTGAATCTCTACCACCTTCAATTATACCCATTAAAGGATAGCCTCTCCATTTTGACTCGTCTTGGCAATCAAAATGTACCTTCGCAAGCGTTGCACTTCGTGTAGAAGGCTTTACATACCATAAAGCATCATCTGATACTCCTTCCTTACCAGGTTCCGTATACGATTTAAATGGGCCGGCAACTGCATTTGCAGTTTGTAAATCATTAATATTCCACCCAAGTGCATGGAGTGCCTCGTGAATACTAAGACTTCTGAAAGCTTTTTGGCCATAGTCTGCGGGTTTACCTATGGAATCTTCATACCATTTTCCCATTGATAGAAGTAAATTGTAAGTGCCTGCAAGTGGACGGTTGTAAGTGTCATGAAGTGTGACTCCACCAGTACCTGCACCTGAACCATCGTTATTAAATGGTGGTGTGTTTGTAATGGAAAGAACGTAATTATATCCTTCTTCCAGTCCATCTGTACACCATGAATCTTCAAATGGGGTATTGAAAAAGTAACCATCCGCGAAACATCTTTCTGTTAATATGTCTTCTTTGCTGTACCCCAAATCTTCATAAAGTTGAATATAACTACCAGTACCTTTCTCGAATTTTAATCGTCCATTGATTTTTGGTACCCGTAGAGTTGACTCCAACTCTTCTAAACTTTTTTCAATAGATGTTTTCACATATTCAATAACGTCCGGGGTAAGAACCCATCCTGCCTCGCATTTTCCCCAACAATCCGTATCTCCTAGATAATTTGCGTTCGGGTCAGCGTCTGGCTTGTTAGGATCCAGACAAGCCTTGTAACTTCCACTTGGCGGCGATGTAACTTTACGGCCACCGCGATAATACCATGCTCCAGCTTCAAAACATTGTCTAAAAAGTGGCGATTTATCTTTATCAAAATTGACCCAGTTGTATTTTATCTTCAACGGTTCTGTGTTTTCAACTGTCAATGCTGCTCCTGATTCTCCCAATTGACGAAATAATGTTTTTTTAATACTTTTTACTTCTCTATCAATTACATAATCAACGTTTTGATATATTTTATAATCAAGTTTATGAAACAATCTTTGTTGATGTGACATAACACCTTTTATAACTTGCGGTTCAAAATGTGCATCACTTCCTTTTGTATTCTTTGCCTTATTCAATCTTCTTTTTTGAATATCATCCTTCTCGTGCTGGTATAATATTACACCTTCTTTTTCAATTTCATTCCTTGCTTGACGTATCTTATATCTTTCATAATGATTCTGTGGTATCTCATAATATACAACAGCAATAATTAAACAAGTTGCTAATGCAAGTAATCCATATTGTTTGTTGATATTATTTATCTTCATCTTCGAATTCTCTATTGTTGATAGAATATTTCAATATGAAATTATACTATATGTAAACAATGATTCTCCTTCTTTTAATTTCTTTTGATTATTATCTTTTTTACAATATCTCTTGTTGTTTTGTTCTTTTTTCCCTCAGTATATATACCACATTATTTTGCGTCACACTTCATTTTTGTGTTATTAATAACATATAATATGCACTGCTGCTGCTGTGTGGTAGAGCTACCAAATTTTCACTAATTTTTTAGTTTCGAAAAAACTTTTGAAAATAAATATAGAATTTTCTTCCCTTGTCTATCAAATACATCAAACACTACAAATATGTCATACTTGTATATTGAAATCAAATGTAAAAATGTTGTAAGGCCTGTGTCTATGCTTACATCTAACATCAACACAGCACTAATACAAAAAAACTTGATAGGACCATTTTCATAAACAATATCAATTAACAAAAAATCTCCATACTTAAGTTTTAAGTACATTGCCAAAATTATGCAAATTAGACTACTAAATTTATACTACATTTCTATAACACCTCAAACACACATATTTTTGCCAATTTTATTTTCAATTTGAGAAGTTCCGCCAAACTGGGTACGAAAATTGAGAAATTTCATCAGATATATAAAATTTGCATTACGTCTCCAAACATCATTGCCAAAATTTTTATGTTGCATGTTTATAATGAAGATTTCTCGGTCCATTTAGAATTGTTGTGTTTCAAAATCGATTTGGATTTCTAGGCCTTTTCCAAGCATGTTCAAATACATTGCAAAATGGGGTATAGTTGACACAATATATTTCGTATTAATCAAAATATTAATACAAAAGTAGGTTCGATTCTCATTTCTACATGTATAGAGGCAAACTTAAGAGTAAGT
>JACLAC010007331.1_pt1 | contig 13509 bp, 11 predicted proteins | sample 8027881 | NCBI WGS metagenome assembly JACLAC01 (sample SAMN15725517, study PRJNA655200) | protist metagenome | isolation source: fluorescence activated cell sorting (FACS) single amplified genomes of... | place: Spain: Blaines Bay Microbial Observatory, Mediterranean Sea | collected 2016-01-19 | reverse complement strand
TCAAGGCAACTCTCACCCCATGCTCCGTCATGTCATAGCGAGCCATGGCGTGGATCTCACCGGTCACGGGGTGGTAGAGATAAGGGACTTTTTTTCCGACGCGACAAGTGACCTGAAACGGTCCTGTTTTATCAAAATTAGAGAGGAAAAACAGGTCTTCGTTGTTTTCTAGCCGACGTGCTTTCCAAAGCACTGGACAACTGGGCTGGGAAAGAGCTGGGGGAATGCCCGATCGCTCAAGTTTTGATGCCGTGAGGGGGACGCCACGAACGACTCTTCCTCCTTGGTCGATGAGGGCATCGATACGCTCTTGGATATGTGGACGAATGGTTTTGATTTCGGGAAGTGACAGAACCTTGTAGCGTGACGCGATACGATTGGGATCGTTTTCATCGTAGATCACCCATTCTCCATCAACGACATGGAGAGTGCGCGAGATGGCATCGGATCCGATGTAGTCGTAATCGTAACCAAAGGGCACAGGGTTTGCAGGGCCTGTCATCTGAGGAGCGAAATCACCAATATAAACAGCCACGTCCGCAGCGGATTCGCCCTGCTGAAGCATGTAGTGGCAGCGCTGTAAATACTCGATCCAAGCTTGGGATCCGTTGAACCACGGTGTGTTACGGTGGAAAGGGGTTCCAAACCATGGATTGGTTCCCGGCGAGCCATCAAGGGGTTGGTGAACATAAACGTGTAGCACAAAATGGTTGATGCCCTCGCAAAACAACGCTTCTCCCCGTGATTTGAATTTATAGGGGTGGTCACTCAAGTCTAAACGGTTGGTGAAGGCCTCGGCGAACACGCGACGTTTCCCATAGATGTGAGCGGCTGAACTTGCAGCGCGGCACTCTATGGTACCACGGTCCTCCGGTGTGACCCAAAACTCGCCACCCAACTCATCGGCATAGGCTCCATAGATGAGGAAGTCACCGGGAAATCCCCAATGACCATAGTTCTCACACCATAGAACCAAACCCTTCTCGTGGGCGCATTGACGCAGCGTGCCAACGTAGTTTTCCGCGATCATATCTGAGACGTTGCGACGGAGATCCCACAAAAACCGTTCCGATGCTTTGGCGCTATCGATAACTCTTCCTGTCATCACCGGTAAAAAAGCGATAGGATCGTAGCCGTTGCGCCGCTGGAACTCTTCATCAAAGCCATCGGTCCAATTTTGAGCACCGACTTCGTAACTGTCGATGGTGATGCCCTTGAAAACGGACTTTTCCTCGGGAGTCATGGCATCCATCAGTTTTGCGAACTGTGACTCGAAGTGGTGACGGGTGTGCTTTTTGCTCATCTTATCGACCTCCAACCCCTTGGCTTCGGGGGGTGCTGGGTGGTTCAGTTTTCCCGTTGGCACCATGCCAAAGTCAGATTTCCTGATCTCGACAGAACATAGAAAGCATCATTATTGCATTAAGTGCTGTAAAGACAGTGAGCTAATCATTGTTGACAGAAAATCCATCCAAATGACGGATGGAAATAGCATAGAACCCCTTTTCTTCGCCAAAAGAGGTCAAGCAGACCAGGTTCTATGCCGAAACCAAGTTTACCCGTCCTGCCTGAAGGACCATCTCAACTCACGGATTATATCTCTGTCCAAAACATGGACGAACAATGGACCTACTTTTTTGGGATATCCCCTGTCTTCGTCCATCCCGCCGATGATGTTTCTTCCTTTCGGATGTACACCAGTCAACTCTATTGCGAAGGTCATTGCAAGCAAGCTGACATCGTACGAGTTTTTGGCGTTTGCAGCAGCAGCGTCAAAAGAGGTGTAAAACGTTATCGGGAGGACGGTGCTCGAGCGTTCTTTGAGAAGCGAAAGCATCGAGGGGGTGGTGTCATCAAAGGGAAATTGAAGGAAGATTTGCAGGAGAGCCTCGACTCTGGGATGAGCACGAAAGAGGTTTCGGAAAAACACAATGTCAATCAGAGCACCATCCAAAAAGCAATCCAAACGGGACGACTACACAAGACCTCTGTTATGGGAAACATAAATTGCGTTAAGGGTACTACAAAATCAGAGAGAAGCATTGCGGACGAAGAGCTCTCACAACAAATGGGAACGGCCTGTTCTCGACAGATAGAGCGTTGCATGGCATCTGTCGGTGCTCTTCCAACGGGTGCCGAAACACGTTTTGAAGAAAGTTTGGACGTCAGTCATGGTGGTCTTCTTTGCGCCCTTCCCGCCTTGAGTGAGAACGGACTGTTCCGCCATCTAGAGACATATTTTTCTCTTCCGCAAGGTTTCTATACCGTCCAGCATATCATCCTCCTTGTTGCTTACATGGCCTTGGTGAGGATAAAGACCGTCGAGAGCCTGAGGAATCATTCCCCCGGAGAGATCGGAAACATCATGGGGCTCGACAGGGTCCCCGAGGTTCGATGTCTGAGAAAGAAACTTTCTTTATTGAGCAACAATCATCAACCGGAGCTTTGGTCCGCACAACTGTCTAAAGACTGGATGGAGGAGGCTCCGGAAATGGCAGGGACTTTGTGTATCGACGGGCATGTCAGCGTTTACCATGGGAGGTCTGCAAAAATCCCTAAGAAGTATGTCTCAAGACAGAGGCTATGCCTGCGAGGAAACACAGGGTACTGGGTCAACGACTCCCTTGGAAAACCTTTCTTTGTTATCGATCGTGTCGTTGATGATGGCATGATCAATGTTCTGAAAGCTGACATTGTTCCACGATTACTGAAGGATATCCCGAACCAACCCAGTTCGGAACAGTTGGAGGGCAACCCGTATCTGAGTAGGTTCACTCTGGTTTTTGACAGGGAGGGCTACAGCCCTGAGTTTTTCAAGAATATGTGGAGGGATCATCGGATCTCATGCCTGACCTACAGGAAGAACGTGAAAGACACCTGGCCGACGGAATGGTTCAAGCCGGTTGAGGTTTCCATGCCGAATGGCGAGGTCGTGTTCATGAAACTTGCCGAAATGGGAACCTGGCTCGGCGAAAAAAAGAAGGGGCTTTGGCTGCGAGAGGTGAGAAAATTGAAGGACTCCGGGCATCAAACGAGCTTCATCAGCACGGACTACGGCAGTCACTCCATGGCTGATGCCGGCAAAATGTTCAGCAGATGGTCTCAGGAAAACCTTTTCCGCTACATGATGCAACACTACAATATAGATGGCCTCATCGAAAATTCGGTCGAAGATTTGTCTGGTCCTATAAAGGTCGTGAACCCAAAATGGCGGACTTTGGATTCACAGTTTCGGAGCATCAATGGGAAGCTGTCTCGTAGCCGGGCGTTATTGGGTGAGATGACGATGCACCCCGAGGAGGATCCCAAGAAGAAAGATGGTTTTCTCCAGAAACAATCAGAGTTGGTGGAGACAATCGAGATTCTCGAAGAGAGCTTGAAAGAGGTCTCCGATCAAAGAAAGACTGTTGGGAAGCACGTTCTCTTTGAACAACTACCGGAGGAAGAGCAGTTCAAGAGGCTGGCGCCCGGCAAGAAGCAGTTGGTCGACACCATCAAAATGATCGCCTACCGGGCTGAAACGGCGCTGTCAATGATTATCAAGTCTAGCATGAGAAAGCCCAATGAGGCTAGAGCCTTGATCAGAGCTGTTTTCGAGAGTGACGCAGACCTTATGCCAGATTTGGAAAGGAAAGAGTTGCTTGTCAGGGTTCACCACATGTCCACACCGCAAGGAAATCGGGCAGTACAGGATCTTCTTGACCACCTCAATGAATCGGAATTCGTTTACCCCGGGACGGAACTAAAGCTGAGATATGTTCTCGGAAATATGAGCGATTCTGAATTTGAGTTCACCTCAAATTCCTAGAGGTCAGGTAATCTGATCTTGTCGTGCTGCTTGAAGTCGCTGTAGCATCGTGGTCGTGGGAGTGTATAAAACTCTTCTCCCATGATCGATCAGTCCATAAGCAATGGCAGCAGCTAAGTGTGTTTTTCCGCTGCCACTGGGCCCAAATAAAAGCAGGTTGTGTGCATCTTCGACCCAGTCTCCCTTGGCGAACTCTTGAGCCTTCATCTTGTTCACTCCTTTGACTAGTTCAAAATCGAATGTTTCCAGTGTCTTCCCAGGGGGTAAGCCGGACTCCTTTCGCCTAGCAGCTCGGCGTCGATCATCACGTTCACAGACCTCATGTTCTAATATAGCCGTCAACCACTGCATTGGGGACCAACCTTTTGAAGGCGCTTGATCGTGAAGCTCACTAAAGCACCTGCGGGCCGTGGGCAGACGTAGCTTCTTCAGCAACTCTTCTGCACGATTGGCTTGGTGATCATCCGCCTGCCATATGTTCTCGCATGTTGTCATCATCACTTCTGTCTTCCTCATGATAGTTGTTGTTTAGCAGAGCCCTGTCGTAGGTGCTAACGTCGACCTCGTCGAATTCAGGCCCAGCAAGACAAGGCTCTGGTTTGGGTTGGTATCGCTCTCGGTAAACCTCCAGATTCGGCAAGATGGAGGAACTCAAATCTAAGTCGAGTTGGACGGTCATCGCACCCTCACAGCAATGCTCATGGGCGATGAGGAGCAACCCCAGATAGGTTCGCGAAGCTTGCCGCAACGAGAACGATTCACGCAAGGCCATCCAAGTTCTTCTCCATACTGGAGAAGGATGAAGCTGATCGAGGTAAATAAGTCCTGGTAAAGCTCCGGGTTTTCTAACCAAGGAATGAATGACGTGGCGATAGTCGATACTTCGAGATCGTTTATTGCGATCCTCACAGTGGACTCGTTTCATTCCGTGTACATAAGTGCCATCGTTGAGGAATAGTTCAATGCGATCGTCGAAGAGGTGCACGTTGAGCTTGTTGCTTTTGAGTCTAGAAGGAACCGTATACATCACGCGATCTATATTGACAGTGCTATAGGGTGTAACGGTGACTGATCCCGGTTTCCAGGTTATAGCGGGGTGCTTTGGCAATTCCTGAAGAACCTTTTTCTCCTCGGCTAAACGCCCATCACAGCGGCGATTGTTACTTCTGTGTACACCCTGGAGCCAGGCTCGGTATTCCTCCAGGCTATGAAAATCCCTGCTACCACGGAGCAATAATAGTTGACTGATCTGGCGCTTGAGATGGCCATGGGGTGATTCTATCCAACCGTTCTCATGACCTTTTCCCTTGTTGTTATGAGTGCCCTCCATGCCGTAGTGGTCGCAGAGCTGATCAAACAACCTGGTCATGTCATCTTTCTCATCTTTATTCTTCCAAGCTGCACTAAGACTGTCTGTGCGAAGCTGTTCCGGGGAACCCCCGACGATACTAAGAGCAATCTCAACTCCCTCAGCCAAAGCGGTATAGCTTTCTCCACCGAGGACAACCGTAGACCAATGCCAACCGCTATAGGGTAGCCGAAAGTGGAATAGTCTATGATCTAACTGTTCTCCTCGAATGGTCACTCGTAATTCGTTCGCGAATGTGAAATCCAATATGCCCACCTTCCCAGGGATTTTGCTCTGAGGGAACATGACCTCTTGGTCCGGTCCCTCAAGGGCACGCCAGTGCTTTATTCTCCTTTGGAGAGTCCGAAGTTGAGAGTCTGGAAAGCGCTCTGGATCTTGTTCTTGAAGGTGCCGTAGGATGGTTGTAGCATCTAAACCAGGTGCTCTTTTTAGCATGGGTAAGATGCTCGTCTCCCAGACCTTAGCAAAAGGGTCCTGTCTAGTCTTGTAGGATCTTGTCTTGGGCTTTGGCATCAGATAAGTTTTAGGGCTATTTTCAATACGTTGCGCTGTTCGAAGAGTCAAACCAACCTTTGCTGACGCCGCTATTTGGGTCAGATTCTGGTTTCGATAATGTAGGTAGAGGCGAGCTTGCTGCGGAGTGGTGAGGGGCTTATTCAAAGGAGGCTCATAAAGTGGGCCGCCATCATAACCCCAAAACCGCCATTCTAATTGTCGCTAGATGCCATTCTAGTTGTCGCCTAACAGGACAACAAACCTTCTTGTTCAATGGTTGCGAGAATCAATGGGAATAGATACAAGTCATGATACCATAGAAAGAGCTTTGAAGTCTTCTGGTTACACATACCGAAGGGCCTCTAGGACAACCCCAACAAAAGCTCCGTCAAAGACAGAGAAGCTGAATGAGGTCAAAAAAATGCTAAATCAAATCATTACAAACATCAAGGGGTCAGCGCAGATTTTTGCACTAGACGAATCTCACTTTTCAACTGAACCTTATGTTGTCAGCGGTTGGCAAAAAAAACTCTGGCCGCCAACGTATTCCAACACCAAAGAAAAGAGAAAGGATGTCTCTGTTTGGCGCATTGAATCTGGCGACACAAAAATTTTACTGGGAAAGTACGGATAAAGGCAACTCAAAGTCATTCATGCAGTTTTTAAACCAGCTTCGTTCACAATTTCCTGGTGAGCAAATTCTTCTCCTCCTCGACAACAGCAGTGTTCATAAAAACAAAGCCATAAGAGCTTATTTGCAGAGGTATCCCGAGGTATTTCTATACTCCCTTCCTCCATATTCACCAGAGTACAATCCAGTCGAAAAGATATGGTGGTGGATAAAGCCTTTGGTTTATGGGTTTGCTGCTTTAAAAGAGGGACTACCCGAATTGCGAAGTCGAATCAGAAAGATCTTTTGGCATTATAACGAAAGGCGAATCGAGAACGGCATCCAGTTGAACCTAGACACCTACTCAAATATTATAAAAATCTTAGCGATTTAGCTTAATAGAGAGTTCCTTTAGAGAGGCCTAGAGTTTTAATTATGCGGTTCTTACCGAAGAGAAGGTCAACGGCAATCATGTCGACCTCTTCCTTGCTAGTTTTTGGGCATCCAATTCCAACTTTTAATTAGAATCCGACAATCTAGCTCTTTTTCAGCCACTAGCTTCTTGAGCTCGTCATTTTCTTTTCGTAGGACATCCAATTCAGCCTTGCGAGAGATATATCCTTGATTTTTAATGCCCATCGTGGCTCCTCTCATCGAATCTTTTCTCCAACGATAAAGCTGAGTTGCCGATAGTCCATGCTGTCTACAAAAATCAGGAGCACTCTGGCCACTTTTCTCCCATTCCATCACGATGGTGGAATTCTGTTCCGATGTAAATACCCGCCTCCCATTTGGATGACGTCGACAATTTTCGATCAATTCTGTGATCATTATTCTTCTCCAGGTGTGGTAAAAACTGGTTCGAAAATTCAGTCAGTTAAGTACAGTTTCTAGCATACTTTAGGACGAGCTCTATATAGTGCCTGCGGATTAAACAAAAAGCCTAATGTTTTCAGGCTCAAAATATGATTCAATATAGGTGAAGATTTTTCCTGAAAAATGAGAAGGTCCTGATATAATGGCGTTCTCGCTAAAAAACAGCAAAATCTTCAAAACCTTCCCAATCATATTATGCGCCAAAAGTTCTGTAATCCAATGCTTCCTGGGATTTTGAAACCAATTTTGGAGATTGAGATTCCCAGGAATTCTCGGGCACGAATTTATCCCACGATGATTGCTCTTCAGGAGGTCTATCGTCGTAAGCCTGAAATTGTCGACTTGGTATTTGCAGACCTTTTGAGTGACTACAGCTCTTCAAGCAATGATATCATTGACCCAATCCTTGAAGAGTTGCTTCCTCCATCCACAAATATGGCTGTCGAAACATTTGAATCAGAAGTTGGGGCTCCTGGAATGACGGCATGGCAATGTCTTGTCGCGGTGGCACTACGTCAGGCGACCAACAGCACTTATGATGATCTTGAAGTGCATTTCAATCAAAATCAGCTATTGAGAGAGTTTTGTGAGATCCCTAAGCTCGATCATTCTTCATTTTCTGAAAGTCGACTAGGGAAAAATTGTCGAAAGATTTCCCCAGAAACCATCAAGGCAATCAATCAGGCGGTCGTCGACATTAGCATTGATATCGGTTTAGAAAATGGCAAAGAAGTTCGTGGGGACTCCTTTTGCTGCAAGACAAATATTCATCACCCCAGCGATACGAAGGCTATTGAAGAGGCGTGCAACAAGGTCATCAGCATCTGCACCCGCGATGAAAATCTAATGAGCGGGTGGCGACAGCACAATCACTGGAAAAAGCAAGTCAAAAAACTGGTACGTGAACTCATCCAGGCAAAAAGAAGTAAAAAGCGTGACAAGGAAGCGAAGTCATTTTCCATCAAGTTGGCATATAAACAGCTTATCCATGTGGCCAGAAAAATTCAGGAAAAGTCATTTAGCTCTTGGGAAGGAATGACTAATTTCAGCGATATCGAAGAACTCGGATATTACATGTGCTGTCTTGAGATGATGATTGATTTGGCAGAAAGACGCACTCAGAATCATGAGCTCATCGAGTCTTCTGAGAAAACTTTCAGTATTTTTGAACCTCACACAGAACTAATCCACCGAGGAAAATTCCCAACACCCATCGAATACGGGCACAGAGTTTTTATCGCTGAGGGAAAGAGTGGAATGATTCTCGATCACCGTGTCATGGAAAATGGTGTTCTCGACCAGCATGAGACACGACCAATACTAGAAAGGCTATGTGCGCGATACGGAAATTTGGAAGTGCTGTCGTTGGACAAGGGCTATAATATCAAAGGATTTAACCCACACGAAGAGGATGGTGTTTCTCTCTTTGCCTTACCATCAAAGGGCTATAAGAACAAGATCAAAAAAGAATTGGAGTCCACTGAAGAATTTGTTGAAGCAAGGAAATGGAGGGCTGGTGTGGAGTCTTGTATTGGGGCTTTGATGAGGGGCAATGGTGCAGACCTATGTCGTGACAAACATGTTCGTGGCTACCGTCGCTGGGTTTCAGCTTGTGTGTTGTCGCGAAACCTGATTACACTAGGGCGCATTTTAGTCAGTAATGAAATCCAGAAGGCAGCATAGTATGAAAATACTCAGTCACCAAGGGAGTGCCTCGTATACTCACGTCGAATTCACCGAAAAATGTAGTTTTAGGGTCATTTTTGAGGAGAGCGATCTAGACAAACCTAGATTCTGATGGTATGGCCAGCAAAAAATCAGCTCCCCTTTTCAGAAAATGACCTTTTTCCGCAGACACTATATAACGGAAAACGCGAAGCGTTCGTTTGACGAATCAGCTCTTTCCAAATATTTCGTTTACACCCTGCCCAGTGATGGGGGTAAGGTCAAAGTTCAGGGAATTAGGAAAAGAATCCTCAAAAGAGCAAAAAAACTGAATTCCTAGATGGATTGACTCACTTATGACAACTGATATTTTTGGGTATACTCCAGCTAATCGAATAATGCGATCGAGTGAATTTCGGAGATTTCTGAAGGTAGGAAGAAGCTTTTCGATACCTTTGTGGTTTCGTCAAAGACGATTATGGAAGTGTCTATTGATGTGTTTAAGGATAAACCTATGTTTTTGGAGAAATTTCTGTTTCTACTTTGTCCTATATAGTAATAAACACCATCCCATGCTAATCCTCTAGTGAAACCTGGGAACCGGCCGATTTTTTTGCAATTGTTATTGAGAAGGGTGCCTTCCAGTGAGTTGAGTACAGTTAATCCACCTCCTGTCATAGTTATATTGTGGGGCATACTCAAGTTACAGATGACAGGAGATCTTGGTTTGGCAGAGACAATATCTATTTCTAAGACTACTCCGTCATAGATTTCTTTTTTCCAGTTTCCACTGTAAGAAAACATGGATACATAAATTGAATCATCGATAACAAATAGGTCATTACAATGATGTTGAGGAGACCCTAGTCTTTCAAGCTTATCAGAAAGAGGTATTTCCTTGACTAGGTTGAATTCATAGTCAAGAACATAAATGCTATCTTTGTAACTACATGCAATATAAAATTGACGATGCTTCTCTGAGTAGGCGACACCGTGTCCACGACATCCTTTTGGGAGAGGACGATTTCTCAGAATGTTAAAATCTTTATCAAATTCGAAGATACCTAGTTTTGTTTCTACTGAAACAAAGTTTTCGTTATGACGAATAATACCGTAGCAGTTTCCACTAATCTTCTTCTCATAAAACCATTGTTTTTGATTTATGTTAATTTTATATATCCCGCCTCCATACTGTTCATCTTCCAAAGCGGGTGCTCCACTTGAGAATATAAGTTGTTTTTCAATAGATTCTATTTCATCAATAATTCTTAAATCGTTGAGAATAGGGCTTATGGAAAAATCTTTTATGTTTTTAAAGCCTAAATCTGCTAATTGTACACTTACTTCTCGGAAAGATGTTGTGCAAATGATAACATAAGGATTGTCAAGCTTCCTTAATTCCTCTGGTGATCTTACTTGAATACCATACTCTTCGGTGCCCCAATGATTTTCTGCATTATCTACCATTAGATTGCAGGAGTCTGGAGGTAATAATCTCATTGTCTTATGTGCAATATTACCAGCCCCAAAAAGGACAACAGTTCGATGTTGTATTGATTTATTAATTACTTGTAATGATGTGAAGGGCATATTGAACTTCATTTATTTCTCCTTAGCTCGTAATCCCAGATGTTGTCTTTTTCCCAGTGTCCATTTTCGTCTGTTGTCCAAACACGAGGGTCTCTGAATTTATCAGCTATCCTATCAAACTCTTGTTCATCCATATCAACATACCTCAACCACCTTTCTAAGTCTCTTCTTGGTTTTACGTGATCATATTGTTTTACCATCTTAATACCTTCATCCCTGGTCATGTAACCTAATCTTATGTCTTTAGAGGCATGATCAGAGGCTCTTCCGTAGCCAAATTTTATCCACTTAAGATAGTCGTGGATACCATTTTCGTGCATATCGTCCAAATTAGACATCCTCCGGTATGTTCTTTCAAATGGTTGTCTTGAGGGTTCCCATCCGTATTCTTCGATAATAAAATCTGTTTGTTTTATAGGGTCCCATTTGAAGAAGTTTCCAATGTATATGCCACAGGTGTTTGACCTTGCAAATTCTGCATCAGACGGCATCTTTAGAAAACCTAGCTCTTTTTCTGTTAATCCAGCAGCCAGCATGTCTTTCCATGTATATCCTCTCATATCATGTTCTAGTACGGTTCGCTTGTTGTATTGTGAATAGTCATCTGGTGAGAACATGCCCGATACATCCCACGATATCTCGCCCCAAATTACTAGTGGGACATTGAAGTTGATAGACATTTTTACAGGAGTAATGCAGATTCCGGCATGATTGTGCCAGTTCATATCTCCCATCAGTTCAAAGCAATATCTATTTAATTTTACTAAGGTATCTACGCCAGGATGGAATATGTAGTGATCACAGTTGAAAACCTCACTCATTCTTTCAAGATTCCGTTGACCTTCGGGTAGATAGTTATTTCCATGATAAGTAACGAGGAGAGGTTTTAGTCCATATTGTATGGCGAGATGAGTTTGCCAATAACTATCTTTTCCTCCACCTACAGGAATAATACAGTCATAATCACCTTTCGTTATGGATTTGTATTTATCTAAAATTTCGATAAATTTTTCCTCCCTTCGTTGCCATTGATGAGATAGAATTTCCTCAGACTCTTCCGCTATATGACAAGCGCTGCAAATGCCGTCATCGTCAAAGTCAATGTTTACAGCAACTTCCGAGTACATGCATTTATTACAGTAATTCAATTTTCTCATATTTAGCCGCCACTGTTTGTGATTTCATTAAGATAAGGCATTCTAACAGGAAGATTTTGATCAAATAAAAATTTTCTAGCATTGTAAACTGAATTTTCAGAATATTGGAAGATATTAGCAGCTGCAACTCCACTGACGGGAAAGCGTTTGATCACTTCTGAGAAATGTTCCCATGTTCCGACACCGCCTTGAACAACCAGTGGTACGATGGATACTTTACATGCTTCTTCAATAAGGTTGAGGTCCATGCCCTGTCCGCTTCCATCACGATCTATGGAGTTGAGTAGGATTTCTCCAACACCGTGTTCGCATAAGTCTTTTATATATTCAGTGGGGGAGATGTCATGTTGTGTTTTCCCAAATTCGGAGTATATCTTCCATGTGTTGTCATTAACTTTTGCACAGTCGATTGAAGCTACAATGCATTGGGAGCCAAACTCTTTAGAAGCTTCTTTGATAAAAGAGCGGTTTCTTAAAAACTCACTGTTTATGCAGACTTTGTCAGCACCTTTAGATAGCCTAAGATAGATGTGTTCTAGGTTGCATATGCCGCCTCCTACTGATAAAGGCATAAAGCACTGCTTTGATAAATGATCGATAGCAGATAAGAAATCGTTTTCAACGGCATTTTTTAGATCTGTTCGTTGCAAGCCGATATCTCGGGTGCGACTGATATCTAAATATATAAGTTCATCACTGCACCAATTGCTCAGTCTATTTACTATTGTTGAGTGATCCCCAAGAACTTGGTGTCTTTTGAATTTCTTTGATTGAACGACACGTGCATTTTTGTACAAAACAACAGGGATTATTCTAACATTTCTCATAGATTAGAGAACTTCCTTATTAGTTTAGCTCCAGCAAGTTGACTTTTTTCCGGGTGAAATTGAACTCCATAGATGTTATCTTTGCCAATGATTGCAGAGTAATTTTGTCCATAGTTGGTGATAGCGTAAGTAGAACATTTGGCATCCGTTTGGAAATGATAGCTGTGTAGGAAGTAGAAATAACCATTATTATCTTGCTCTTCATAGATTGGGCAAGGGTGTTCAATAGTGGCCTGAGACCATTGTATATGTGGCAGAGGAAGAGAATTGCTGGTCGCCATTGAGCATACTTTTCCCGGGATGAAATTCAATCCATAAAAGTGGCCGAATTCACTTGATGTCGTTGCAAGGAATTGCATTCCGAGGCAGATTCCCAGAAAAAATTTTCCTTTTCTCAAGACTTCGTTCTCAAGAGTCCTGATTAGGTCATATTTACCTAGTTTTTCAATACCGACACCAAAGGAGCCTACTCCAGGAAGTATGATGTGTGAAACATCATCAAAGTCATTGGTGTGCCTTACTTGCTTGTGGTTGATATTTAAGTGTTTTAGGGAATTGCAAACGGATGTGATATTTCCTAAATTATAGTCAACTACTCCTATTTTTTTCATGGGTTAATTATTCTAGTATTGTTTCCATTTTAAATGGTGTTATTAGGTTGTGGATTCAAGAGATTTTTGAAATCAGCAAAGGTATTATCAAGTCTCTCCATTTTAGTATTTACGATTTCTAAACAGTTTTGAATAAAATCTATGTATAGTAAGATGGATTTTTTATTCATTTTCCGATGATTATATTGGGATATATGTGATATACATAATGAGATGATCATAATGCTTCCTTTTAGTATCTGAAAGGCATCCTGAGATTGCTCTCTAACGGTCATTAGTTTTTTGTGATGACGATCAAGAAAGTCCAAGATATCATCTCGGTCGTTTTTAAGAGATTGTAGTTCTTTTAGTGTATTTTCTAAAAACGATGTTACGATAGGTTTAGTATTTTTTGAAAAGGACTCGATAATGGAGTTTTTAGAATTAAAATGATAAAAACAATTTTTCTTGATACTTCTCAGTGTAGTATCTTTGTCGATTTTGTCTAAAAATGCTAATTCC
>JACLAC010013935.1_pt1 | contig 13512 bp, 10 predicted proteins | sample 8027881 | NCBI WGS metagenome assembly JACLAC01 (sample SAMN15725517, study PRJNA655200) | protist metagenome | isolation source: fluorescence activated cell sorting (FACS) single amplified genomes of... | place: Spain: Blaines Bay Microbial Observatory, Mediterranean Sea | collected 2016-01-19 | reverse complement strand
ATGGCCGATAGCCGTGTTGCACAGTTTTTTTTTTTTTTTTTTTAAGGGTAATTTTGGGAAAAACAACAAAAGGATGAATTCGAAGTGCCGAAATGAAAGCATCAACAAACAAACAGCAAAATTAGCTATTGTAGCACACACAGCATTTTAGCCGCAAAGATAAAACAAAACGAGATTTTTTTTGGCTTTGCTATTGCACCTTAACCTTTTCCAGGATTGCACCTGTGCACCTTTACTTTTAATAGGAGATAGATAGTTGTACCAGGTATTATACAGTATATAGCAAATCTCGTGCAACACATTAATATTACTACATTTATGTGTAGACTTTTTTTTTCTTTTGAAACAACTGGTGGTGCGTGGTGCGGTGCTACTTTTTTTTTATGTTATTAATGTTGAAAAACAACAACAACAACAAATAGAACAAAATAATACGAGGAAGGTGCGAAGCTGCATAAACCACATATTCCTCCTGTATATCACACATTCACAATATAATACTATCGATATATCAAAACAACAACAACATCATCAACAACAATAACATTAAACAACATGGCATCCAATGCCAAGTCACGTCCAACCTCGTTAAAAAATAGTTCCCGACCTGCATCAAAAGAAAGTGGTAGAAGCAAGAAGAAGAAGAAAAAGAAAAGGAAGAAAAAAGATGAAGAGCAACAAGCTGCAAACGTATTTAGTGAAATTTATGGTGAAAATGCAAACCCAAGTATTATTATTAAATCAACACAGCATAGCAAGCGGTATGATGACGCCAGGCAATTGGTTGAATGGGTTTTAACCGATACTGGATCAACGTGCCCAGATTGGATCTTTTTGAAAAATAAATATTTAATTTCACAAGTTGTCATGACAGTTGTGGCTGATTTTGAACCTACTGAACTTTTACTTTCTAATAATAATACAAACTTGGATTTTTTAAAATCATTACCACTTGTCCAAATCAGGGCAATACAACATGGTAACAACAGTAGTTTTAATGCAGCAATTCGCCGATTGTTATTTTGCCCGAAGCAAAAAAACAAGAGCCGTGTAAACGACAATTTGAAAAACAATGATGGTATCAATACTTCTGATGCGCCAACAATGCAAGAACCATATGTAAAAAAAAGAAAAATAGAAACAAATGATAGAAAAAAAGATGAAAGTACAACAACTGTAACAGTAAATAATAATAATAATAATATAATAATAAAAAATAATTCAAATGGGGATAATGCTTTTTCCTTCTCTGACAATAAGAAAGGCAGCAACGTGAACAAAACGAGAAGTCAAGAAAATATGTGTAATATTGATATTTCAAAATATATATTATCTGATAGTTTAAGAATGGAATTAGGATTTCCCATGGACGAGGATACTTCAAATCATCAATTGTCGTCATCATCATCATCATCATCATCATCATTATTGCCACGAACAACATTAAAATATTCACATTATGTCAAAGCACCAATCTCATTGTCAAATCGTTGTGATACCACAGATGCGACACTAACAACAACAACAAAGGATCAATTGAAAAATTCAGATAATACTACAACTCAAAAATATTATAAATACGTTGCATTAGATTGTGAAATGTGTCGTACTAAATGTGGTTTAGAATTAACTAGGGTAACATTGGTTGATATTAATTCGAGAATAATATATGACAAATTGGTTTTGCCGGAAAATCCTATTATTGACTATTGTACAGAATATAGTGGTATAACTAAGGAAATGTTATCCAATGTTACGATGACTTTAAAAGATGTGCAAAAGGATTTATTATTTAACAATTCCAATCCAGTCATATCTGATAAAACTATTTTAATTGGACATGGTTTAGAAAACGACATGCATGCAATGCAGTTAATCCATCCTTATATTGTTGATACAACTATCTTGTTCCCTCACCCTCGTGGATTGCCAGTAAAAAATTCTTTAAAATTTTTAGCACACAAATATTTGAATAAAAAAATACAAACTGGAAACGATGTGCCGGGAGGTGGTCATGATTCTGCTGAAGATGCTAGAGCTGCATTGGAATTGGTATTAAAAAAACTTAAACACGGTCCTGAATATGGCATACCGGGTAAAAAAGGGTTGCATTTGTTTCAAGTCTTAAAGGAAAGCCACCCATCGCGTAAAAGTGCGTGTATAGGAGAATTGGGATTTGTGAAACAACATTCCGTTGCAAATGTAAACGTTTTCCCTTGCGTTGATAATCGGGACATAGGAAGACGAGTTTCGAAACTATTGGTGCATGGTGAAAACACAAATAGTCCAAAAAATCCTGATTTTATCTTTGCGTGTTTATCAAATGATGGCTTTAAAAACCATGATGAGCATAAAGAACTTATAAATGGTATATTGAATAAATTGCATAAAGATATGGGGGAATGTACTTTGCATATCATTGTATTGCAAGGAAAGCAAACCGGTGGTATATTAACCACAATGGGAAATTTGAAGATGTAGTGCATTTAAAAAATAATATACGAAGTATAATTTAATTTTACGACGCACATATTAATTTTTATTTTTAATTTACTCATCATGATAATTCCTACTCTTCAAAAGAATAAAATAACTTTGAAATAATCTATCTCACACTATGCATAGTGTGTTGATATTATATAATAAAAATAATATTATATATTATATCATATGTATGTTTCAAATAACTCCTACGATTCGTATTAATATTAACAGGAAATACCGATATAAGGGTTAAATATAGAGATATAAAACTTTACAAGATTCCATTTCTAAAGGTTCGTAATACGAACCTTCGTATCACCATATTGTTTTACATAGTCTTTTGCAATCGGAAGCCAAATTTTAGCTGGCTCGATTGGGCACTTTAAAGCAATAGACATTGCACGCAACATGACGCACATACGACTTGCCATAATTAATTCATCATTATTTTCAATGACAGGGTCACGCTTGCCCAAATACTCTAAATATAACTGGATATTTTTCCCTTCAGTTACTTCTTTATCGTCTCTATTCCAACTTATTTCAGCTAGTTTGTAAAGGACGTATGGATCCATATTTTTTGTTTTCAATCCATGTTCTTCTGACATAACACGTGCTACTTCTTCTTTATTACCTTTCTCTAATGCTATTATCATATTGGCTATTTTCAAACGCATTGAAGAGTCTAATTTTTTCACTTGGCCATAATCAATCAATCCTAAGCTGCCATTTTCTAATAATAAAATATTTCCAGGATGTGGATCGCCATTAAATGCACCATCCACAAACAATTCGTGCCCGTGTACTAGCCACAAGTCTTCAAGAATGGCTGGAACATTTATTGGCAATTCGCTCCATTTGTAGTCCATCTTCATGCCAAAAACAGCACCTATCGTATAATTATTTAAAACTTTAACAAAATTTGATACGTAATCACCACATCTAACAAATATTTGATACATATAGATTTGATTCTTTGATCCCCATCGGTTTTGCCCCTCAGCAAACGGGGAAGAAGCATTTGCAGCTTCTTCTCTTGCCTGATCTTGAAATTCCTCAACTGTCATTCCTGCTTCCGTAGCAAGTCGATTCAATTGCTTTAATACAGCATTATATAAAGTGTCACCTTTAATGTAATCCATTACTAAAATTTTTTTCCTACAATATTTTTCAAAAGGCATTGGTACAACAATGCGATTCCTGTATTTCGAACGATTTAAATTGCTAGATACTAGTTTTAAATTTTCAGCTTCTAACCGATAATCAAACTCTGTCATAAACTGTTTTTCGCATTCCCGTAAAAATGGAACGTGTATAGGCTGTGCCAATCTACAAAAATCCATGATTGTAGCCATACTTGCCAGTAGCGAAAAACATAGTGCGTAAATATTATATATATAGTGTGATGTGTGTTAATATATAGAAACTTTTTAAGCCTTCGAACAAATAGAATTTTCACTTACTCCCATCTAAATGTATCTTCAACATTTGGATACTGGATTTTAATCACTACCTCCATTTCATTTTCCCGTAATACGGCACGATGAACTTGACCTATCGATGCTGATCCTAATGGTTTTTCATCGATTTCTAAAAATACATCATCAACTTCTAATCCTAATTGCTCTGAGATTACGTTTTTCACATAGCTTAAAGGTTGGTACGGGACATCACTTTGCAACGTTTTTAATCCTTTCATGTACTGCGGAGGAACGAAATCGTCCCTAACACTTCCCATTTGCCCTATTTTAATATAAAAACCACCCATGTCTAATATTATTTTCATGGCTTCTGGTGCATACATATCATGCAAATCATTGAACCTTTTAGTTTGTTCAGAATCTGATAAAGACTGCACTTGCCATTCAACAAGTCTATAATGTAAATATATGGGAAATGCTCGCTTCCAAAACAATATACTTCTTTTCAATCCTTCATTTTTATAGACGTTGTAACCTCCATATATAGACAATGAAGTAATGAATAGACCACCGATTTTCTTCACATTGTTTGTAGATGTTTTACCAATTTTTTTCACGTTTCGAGACCTTTCACCTCGAATAGGTAATAAAGCAGTATTTTTCATAAACGTTCGTAACATTTTTATTATTATTATTTGTTAATAAAAAATAAACATTAATGTTACACGAAGAACTTCAAGACGGCTAAAAACAATTGAAAATTATTGTATATAAATGCCTGGAATGCAAAAAGATGAATCAATAAATACAGTGTGATTTAATTCTTCTTATTTTATTGATGATAAGCAGCACCTGTAATCATTACTATGATATATTTATTTTATTAATATTTTAACTTATAGATGATCTTACGCACTTACCGTAATCTGTTATTGGAATTGTTGTTGTGCAATTATTGAAATTATTTATATTATTACCAGGTACGTGCGTACGTAACGTTACAGTAGCTCTATTTGATGATGTACAGTGTATAATACATGAAGAAGAAGAAAAAAAGTTTATAAGTTTTTATTTTTAAATAAACAATAAATTAAAATGTGCAAATGCAACAAATGATGAAAATAAACAATGTATCAATTATTAATTTGTTAATAATAAGGGATTTGAGGAATACCAGAATATGAGGCCTAGTAAACATCTATATACTACTACTGTATACTATTTCTCCCTTATTAATTTTTAGGTATAGTATAGCTCTACATAGTAGCTGTAGTATATGATATTAATATTTTTTTGTCATTTTTGTCACCATCATCTAGCTACTACCTGCTGGCTGGGCTGGGCCATAATAATATGAAATGTGTAGAAGAAAGACGAAATTTTTACTATTACACATAATATTTTTATATTCAGTTATAATATACATTATCGCATTGTCATCTGTTCATGGATACATATATGCAAATGTTTTCCATAGTAGAAAAATAGATAATATATAAATGGAATCTATCGAAAGATGGCATCAAGAAGATCATCGCGTAGAGGAACTATTAAATTCAATGAAATCAATGGCACGTATGACAAATTGGATGAATTTGGTAATGTGTTGAAAAATGAGAAGAATATATATTTGCCATCCCTTATAAGAAAGGATCATGTCGGGGCAACACGAAGAAGTTCACTCAGATTAAGCAATACAAAAAATAATGTATATCATGCTGTTAAAATGACTGTCACCTTGCCACAAACAGTATATACATCAAGCATTCTGGGACCATTGCTATCAAATCGTAATACATGTGAATATTCAGCTTTTACTAACACAGGAATTCCATCATGATCCATATTCCCGTCGTCGATTTCCTTTCGTCTGGATCCCCACCGTGATCACTATTGCTATAAATTTCCAGCAATGGGGCTTTCTAGTTGCATGTAGTTTATAGTTTTTGGTTCCTTTAATGTATCGTAGAATTCTTTTTATACCTTGCCAATGTCTACGCCCAGGATTGGTTTGATATCTTGAATGGAAAAAAGTGGCAAATTGTATGTCTGGGCGGGTTTTTCGCGTTTAATGACTCAATATTCATGTATAAATTAGGGTTATATCTTACCTGCTATCCTTCTGCTAATACGTATTATCACTCTATATATCTCCATGAATACCTGGCTGGGCTGGTACAATGCCAGGAATGCTCATCATCATCAAAAAAATCAATCTAAATCATCATTCAGGGTCTCAACAGGTACTGTGTGGATTCATATACCATCCAACTAAAAAACAACTAAATTAAATAATAATACAGAATAATACATTACAATATATCATCATCTTCATCATCATAGACAAAAAGGAGATACAACAATATTATAACATCATATTGTATGTGTGTATGTACAATATTATAATATATAGAAATATATATACATATATCTACATATATAAACAATGAGTGGATTATCAGGCTCTTTCTTCAATAATAATAATAACAATAGAAAACGAAGGATTCATAGCCATAATAATAATGTACATCACAACAATAATATTAATAATAAACGTTTGAAAATTCAGTCCAATAATGGTGGAGGTAGATCTCCAAATAGTTTTTTTGATAACAACATCATGAAATTAAATGATGTAGAAACAGAGACACAAGAAGATCAAATTGAGAAAGAAGGTTTAGAATATGGTGGTGGGGACAAAAGTGAAGGGACTTTCACTCCTTTCAATCTTAATGAAATTAGACAACTTGGAAACATCAATAAAAGTGGTGAATTTACATGGACACGGAGGACTGTTGGTGAAGAAGATAAAGAACATGTTGACGATCAATGGTTGAAAGATTCTAAAACACTATCAAAGGAACAAGTTGAAAAAATTAAACAGCAAAAGAAAACAATATTAGAAGAAAAAAATAAAAAGACATTTAATAAAAATGAATCATTAAAAATAATTGAAACGTATTTAAAGAAATTTGAAACTGTATCGGAAGGTTTAAAACGCCTTGGTAAAGAATCGAATATGAATACTAATGTAAAGAAAAAGAAGACAAAAAGTTGGCGAGATCGAAAAAAGAAAGTATCTTCTAATAATGATGATAATAATGAAATTAAGATAAATAAGAAGTTGAAAGATGACTTTTTGATATTAAGTAGTGAAACGACGAAATTATTAATTGAAGGTGGAATGAATAATATATATCAACACAGTAAAGAGCGTATTTTAAAATTAATCAGTATAGTGTAGTTTGTTGTGTGTACAGTACTTTATGATATATAATAATTATCTATAATACACACGCGGGTATTAATGATATATATTTTATAGCCATCCGTACACTATATATCATCGCCAAATTTTAATCCATCATAATTGCTTAATCTCTCCAATACCCATTGATCAACTGTTTGATCATGTTGTTTTCCACCTAAAGAGACAGGCATATTATCTTTTGGAATTTTTTCTCTTACACTATCCATTTCAACAAAACGTATTCTAGCTAATACTTTAGAATTTGAAAAGACACTTGCAAATTTAATCAGAGCATTAATAAATACTCGCTTAAGAAAACTTGCACCAACAATAAATAAATTTTGTGGACGTAATGGTAATGCTTGCCATGTTTTTTGTAATTTTCTTTCATTTCCTACTTGCGGAATTCCTTTTTGCTTTGAAGTATCGATTACAAATGTACAACCATCACGTAAAGTTTTGATATCCGAATGTACTGCCATCCAATACATAATACCTGCATGAACAACAATTTGTTCTTCTGAAATTTGATTTGGTTCCGCGGCAGATATCCACATAACACTTCTTCCACCATTGTCTAAACCACAAATTTCATAATTTTTATTCCATTTTCTTTGTAATTTTTTACGTAATATTTCTTTCTCACCATATAATGATTCAACTGTTAAATCATATTCAGTAAGCGTATTTATGAATTGTTCATATTTTTTAACTGCTTTATCTACGCGACCTTTACTGACCAAGGTTATCAAGGCAACTTCTCTTTCTCGTACTTGACTCTTTGGCAACTCCATGCCACCATTTAATTTCGGTTTCAGCAATTCTTTCTTAACATTTGCAAATGTTTCTAATTCTTCTTTTGTAAATTGATTGTGAAGGATTCCATTCTTCTTCTTATTATTATTATTATCATCAGTTTTTACAATTGCAATGTTGTTATTATTGTTTTCTTTATTTTGTTTTTCTTGAATCGATAACTCTTCAATATTGATTTGATTCACATTTGCGTCTGCAAGTGTTGTCATTTTAGCTAGCCTCTGTTTCTCTTGTGTGTATGTGTGTTTGTGAGTTTGTTTATATAGATTATGACTCTTGTGTATGTATATCTGTAGAATTGTTGTTCTCTGACATTCTATGTATTTTAATACATTTATGATGTGTGAAATAGTGCAAGTACAATATAATAGTAGTCTAGGAACAAATAAATAATATCGGCAAAATATGCACAAATTATATTAACCAGAAAAAATTATACCACAATAAATATGAAAATAAATATAGAAAAAAAAAAAAAGGAATTCAAAAACAGAATGGAAAATAGAAGCTTAGAAATTATATCTTCTCATTATTATTTAAAGAAATTCTAGAACAATATTTTAATTTTATAATATGGATATTTTAAACTCTCTCTTTCTTCTTGCTGTATTTTGGGTATTTTTGGATATATCTAATAGCATGTATATAGCATTACAATCCAACATAAAACTGGAGAACACCACAATTATTTTTTATTTATTTAAATTAGATGATTATTTTTACACACACCATAACCACACCCCACACACCAACAATTTTGATTGATTTGTACGAAGATGATAAAGAACAACAGAAAACTATGTATACATATAAATAATATTTTGAACATAGTTAACAAGAGAAACGTACTAACTGTATTCATATATTTTTTTCATACATATACTATATTTCGATTTTTTTTTTTTCTATTCAAATTTTAGATAAATAATTATCATGGTAAAATTAGCCCCATTGGAAACTACAGTAGTCGAACCGGTAGGTATTGCATATTTACAAAATTCACTATTTTTTGAACAAAATGTAAAAGAGAATAATAATGCAAATGGTGATAACAACGACAGTGCGACAAATGATGCTGATGCAATCGAAGACGAAGAAGTTGAATTTGAATTAGAAGAGTGGGAAGAGACTAGGCGCCCAACTGAAGGTAAAAATAAAGGAAAAACAATACGATATAAGAAATTTAATTATTACAAAGCATTAGGTTTGAAAAATGAATGGAGAAGTACCGATGCTCAAATTAAAAAAAATTATCAAAAAGGTATTTTAAAATTTCATCCGGATAAAATCGGTGGCGATGAAAAAGATCCAATGTTTTTGAAAATTCAAGAAGCATATCAAAATTTAATTGATCCACAAAAAAAAAAAGATTATGATTCGCATTATGAATTTGATGATACTGTACCAAAAGCTGTTTGGAAAAATGAAAAGCATTTTTTCAAACATTTTACTGCTGCGTTTAAACGCAATGCTAGGTTCAGTGTTACTTTACCAGTGCCAGAACTTGGTGATATGAACGCAACAAAAGAAGAAGTAGATGCATTTTATGAATTCTGGGGTAAATTTGAATCATGGAGAAATTTCAAAGCATTGGATGAGCATATAGTCGATGAATCTGAATCACGTGATGATAGACGATGGATGGAAAAGCAAAATACAGGAAAACGTGCTAAGCGTAAGCGTGATGAATATAGACGTTTACGTCAATTGTATGAAAATGCAAGGAAAATTGATCCACGTATTGCTGCATTTGAAAAAGCGGAGAAAGATGCAAAAGCAGCTGCGGTGAAAAAGAAAAAAGAAGAGGAAGAAAGAGCAAAAGCGGAGGAAGAAGCAAAATTAAAAGCAGATGCAGAGGCAGCTGCTGCCGCTGAACAAGCAAGAAAAAATAGTGTCAAAAATGCTAGGGAAGCAAGACAAAAGCAAAAAAAACAATTGAAAAAAGCAAGAAAGAAATTTATGAAAATTTATCTTGAATTTTTATCAGCAAAACATGAGAAAGCAACATTGTCGTTAGATGATGTGCAATATGTATGCGATGAGTTAAGTTTGGAAGAATTGCTTGATATCAATGCACGTTTTACTGAAGCTGGGACAGTTGATGAAAACGTCGTAAATGTTCTTGTTTATTGCACGGAAACATGTGATCGATTGAAAGAGGAAAAAACATTAAGTGAAGCAGAACGTATTAAGAAAAGAGATGAAGCAAGACAACTTGCAATCGAGGCAGATAAAAAGCGTAAACTTGCAGCGCAAAAGCCATGGACAAAAGATGAGATGGCATTTTTAATAAAAGCGACGAAGAAATTTCCAGGAGGCGCAACAAGACGTTGGGAGCAAATTGCTGATATGGTGAATAAATTATCAAAAAGTGGTATTATTCGTGCTGCATCAGAATGTATTAAAAAAGCAAATAGTTTATCATCTCTAGAACGTGGAAATGATGTAGCAGCAGCTAATGCAAAGGCAGAGGCTACAAGTAGTAACAACAACAATGCAAAGGCGGCAATTTGGAACGATGCGCAACAAAAGCAATTAGAAGCTGGTTTGCGTAAATTTCCACAAGGAAAATTATCAAAAAATCAACGCTGGGAAAAAATTTCAGCAGGTGTTGATGGTAAATCACCCAATGATTGTTTAGCTAGATTTGATGAACTTGTAGCATTACATAAGAAAGGCAAAAAGTAAATATCGGGGTGTAATATGCATATATATATATATATACGTATATACAAATGAATACGACACTGTAATACTGTGTCATATTATATATATATATATAATATATATTACTTAACACGAGAAGTGTAAAATTATTATAACTTAGATTTTAACCATACTCGTATAATATAAAGCACTAAATTCACTAAAGGCTTCTTCATAAAATAATTTTTTGCACTTCTTTTGGTACCAGGTAATGAGACTATTTTATAAAATTGAAATAATTATACGAAATAAAAAATCTTAATCTATTTATATTTATATTCTACCAAGTATAATAATCCCCCCCGCTAATAATTTCACCTTAATTCTCCGTCTAATGCCAATATATATCTCTAATTCTAACTAATAAAAAAAGATATATTATTAAAATATACTTCCTACAACTTGAAGATATACAGGATATCTTTATACAAGTAGACAAAAGGAAGACAGCAAGAAGATAAACAGACAGAAGGATACATCAGAAGAACTGATAATAAAACTAACATACGTATATATGTATTACACAAGCCTTTCATTTGTATAAATTGAAATACATCACATTTTATACATTTTCATATTTTAAGAACAACAAAATTATGTCAAAAAAAAAAGAGAAAAGATATAGATGCAGAGAATTAATTGCAGAGTCCTTAGTTGCACAAGGTGTGGAGTTTTGCTTTGGTATTGTTGGATATCCTGTACAAGAGTTGTAAGTTTTCTTTTTTCAATAACAATATTTTTTATGTTGAAACTAACATATGCATTTTTTTTTCCTATTTTCTTTACCATTATAATTACAGAGGCCAAGAAATTCAGGAAGCTGGAATTAAATATATTGGTATGCATAACGAGCAAGCTGCATCCTATGCAGCAGCAGCGGTTGGATATTTAACTGGGCGTCCTGGTGCATGTTTGACAGTAACCGGCCCAGGTATGATACATGCAGTTGCAGGTATGGCAAATGCGCAATCGAATTGCTGGCCAATGATATGCTTGTCTGGTGCCAGTGAAAGATCACAAGATGGTATTGGTTCATTTCAAGAAGCAAAACAATTATTGTATGCACATGAAGCTTGTAAGTGGTATAATCGTGTACCATCTTATCAATACGTCCCTCGTTTAATTGAACAGGCAGTACGATACTCAATGGCTGGACGCCCAGGTGCATGTTACATTGATTTACCAGCTGATGTCATGCGCGAAGCCATACCTAGTGGTAGAGGTAGTATTGAACAACCTCCAATGGGTAAGTTAGACCGATTACATATACATTTTTGAGACAAATGCATACACACACACACACACACATATTTTCTAACATCATTGCAAATAATACAATTATATATATTATAAATATACAGCACCAGGGCAAGGTTTGACAGAAGCAAATTCGAGCGAAGTGAAACGTGCAATGGCACTTTTATCTGCTGCAAAAGCACCATTGGTAATTATTGGGAAAGGTGCTGCATTTGGTTGTGCTGAAGACGAATTGAAACATTTTGTTGAACACACAAATATTCCTTATATTACCGTACCTATGGGTAAAGGTGTCATACCAGATGACCATCCAAATCATGTAGTTCCAGCACGTTCTACTGCATTAAAAGAAGCGGATATAGTATTGTTAGTTGGTGCACGTTTAAATTGGATCTTACATTTCGGTGGCCCACCTCGCTATGATCCAAATGTTCGCTTTATTAAGATTGATGTGTACGAAGAAGAAATGCATAACTCCAAACCTGCAGAAGTAGCATTGGTCGGTAATGCAAAATGTGTCATTGCACAAATGAATGAAGTGCATGCGTCGAATCCATGGAAATACGACAATAATTCAACATATTGGAACAATTTAAGAAGTACAATTGCTAAAAATAAGAAGATTTCTGCTGACTTAGGTTCAGATAAATCTTCCCCATTGAATTACTATGCAACTCTACAATGCATCCAAAGCCATTTGCCACGAGATGCTTTTATCATGTCCGAAGGTGCAAATACAATGGATATTGGACGTACCATATTGGATAATTATTTACCGCGTTCTCGACTAGATGCTGGTACATTCGGGACTATGGGTGTCGGGCTAGGTCAGTTGATCGCAGCGGCAGTTGTTCATCCAGATCGCAAAGTTGTTGGTGTTATGGGTGACAGCGCATTTGGTTTTAGCGCAATGGAGTATGAAACAGTAGTACGCTTTCAAATGAATGTTTTGATAATTATTTTGAATAATAATGGAATTGGTGGTGGTCCACGGAATTGGAAAAAAGAATGGGATACACCAATGGGTGCAGTTGACTCTCCAGTAAATTCATTAAATCCAGCTATTCGATATGAAAAATTGACTGAGGCATTTGGTGGTCGTGCATTCTATGCAACAACATATGATGAAGTGAACAAATTGACACCAGAAGCAATTGCGCATAAAGGACCTGCAATTTTCCATATTCGAATTAATGTACGTGCAAATCGAAAAAAACAAGAATTTCCATTTGGTAGTATGCAATCCATGTTAGCTGGTAGTGCACCAGTTGCTAAAAACAAAACAAACGGCAATTCAAAATTATAAAAATTTATAATATGAATGTAAACCTTGGACACAAAGTGTTGGAATAATGGAACACACCAAAAATTTGGAGAAAATGAAAAGAAAAATTCTGCTGCGGTATTTTGGTATATATAAAATACAGTGTTTGTATGCGGAAATGTATTAGAAAAATTACAAAATGCGTATAGATATATGTATTAATGCGAGTATATATACATGTGTGTGTGTATGTGTACGCAAAAAAGATTGAAAATAATCATATATTTTTTATATATAATATATATGTGTTTTTC
>JACLAC010011212.1_pt1 | contig 13512 bp, 13 predicted proteins | sample 8027881 | NCBI WGS metagenome assembly JACLAC01 (sample SAMN15725517, study PRJNA655200) | protist metagenome | isolation source: fluorescence activated cell sorting (FACS) single amplified genomes of... | place: Spain: Blaines Bay Microbial Observatory, Mediterranean Sea | collected 2016-01-19 | reverse complement strand
CGTAGGAACTCCTCTTTACTCAGACCGCGGCCATCGACATAGTCGCCGACCATATCAGCGCTTTGAAAGTGTTTCCGCGTGTCGTGGATATGGTTCGCTCAGATCTACGTGACTTTTATGCTCAATCCGACCTCAATTCGAAAGGTTTGAGAGTTTTCACCACTCTCAAACCAAGAGAACAGGAAAATACTCAACAAGCTGTCTCACACGTACTCGACCAGATCGAGTTAGACCGTAGACTCACCGCAAAGTCTCTGCAAGCTGCCGCCATAGTCGCAGATACTCAGACTGGAGACATCGAGGCCTTAGTGGGAGGGCGGCAAGGTCGAATCGATGGTTTTAACAGAGCGCTCAATGCGGAACGACCAGTGGGCTCCCTGATCAAGCCTGTGGTTTATCTAACCGCAATTGAAAACGGTATGAGTCTTGCCGACCCGGTTAAGGATGAACCCATCACGCTCACACCAAAGTTCGGCGAACCCTGGTCTCCTAAGAATTTTGATGGCAAGTTTTATGGCGAGCTACCTTTGTTCCGAGCGCTAGCGCAATCGCGCAATCTCGCAACCGTCCAACTTGGCATGAGTATCGGTCTAGAACAAATACAAACCCGTTTGAGTAATCTCACAACGCGCGCGCCAACAAACCCTTACCCTAGCCTTCTGCTTGGCGCTGAACCGCTGTCGCCCCTTAAAATGCTAGAACTCTATGGCAACTTCGCGAGCGGTGGATTTAGGACTCACCCAAAAGCAGTCATCGCCGTCCTCGACACAGAAGGCCAACCAGTATCACATCATCCTTTTGAGCTCGAGCAGACAATCGCACCTAACCACGCAGCAACGCTCGCCAGAGCTCTAGAAATCGTAATGGCAAAAGGGACCGGCAGATCTTCTCCCTACGCGCAGGCGGGAGTCGCCGGCAAAACTGGCACCTCCAATGATAACCGAGACAGTTGGTTCGCGGGTTTTGATAACAGTCGGTTGACCGTCGTTTGGGTTGGCCGCGATGACAACCAACCGACCGGCCTGACAGGCGGGTCGGGCGCCTTGCGCGTTTGGAACGAAATCACGCACGGGCACACAATCGATCCATTGATACACCTGCATGCCGATGAATTACTCGAAGTAGAGTTTCAAACCGGTTTGAGAGCGCGCAAGGACTGTGCCGATGTTGTTTTAATTCCCGTGCCATCACCACAAAACTTAGCGATCAAACCCGGCTGCAATATCCGCCCTTCCATGCGTCAGCGGGTCAAAGGCTGGTTTGACTAACGTGTTAACTGACGTGACAGCTACTCTCTCGCACACTGATAGTGACCAATCATCGCCGCGGCCACACAGGTGCTTACCCATGCCAATTTATACGCACGTCCCGCTCGCTCGTGCTGTCCCGCCTGTTGGTAGTTCGCTTCTTTCTGTACGATGAGCAGACCATGCTATCTCGCAAGAAACAAAACAAACGCTTCACCGTCCCGTTCGTATTTTTGTTTTTCGCGTCTTTGGCTCTAGGCGGCTGCTCAAGCAATACAGTTGCACCGCCAATTTCCGAGGTTAGTGACCGCGCCCCTATTGAGAGAACCATCGCCACCGAAGATGTGACTAACCAACCAAGCACTTCTGCTGCAACAGTGGAACTGTTGGCTCAAGCGAACGACTCACTAGAGGCTAATGATCAGGCGACAGCTATCACGTATCTTGAACGCGCTATCCGTATCACACCTCGGAACCCGGAGCTGTGGACCCAGCTTGCGCATGCGCATCTTTTAGACGGGAACTTGAGCGTCGCGGAACAACATGCACGCAAAGCGATCGCCCTCAGTTCAAATGACGAGACGCTAGAACAACAAGCCTGGTTGACGTTCGCCGATGTCCGCGAAGCACAAGGCAACAGAACCGAAGCACAAGGCATTAGGCGGCGGTTTAACAGATTTCGAGGCTAAGGAGAAGACGATGGCATTTTCAGAATATAAGGTCTTACACATTGCAGAAGGCGGCTGCGGCACAATCTTTCTCGGCGCATCAGGTGTCCCGCTTAAACGACTAGAAGCTGAACTCAACGAGCATGCTGCAGACGGTTGGCAACTCGTTTTTCAGACCCTGGAGAACAAACGCTATTTGCTCTTTTGGAACCGGGAAGCCGTGATAGTTACATTGGCGCGGTAAGCGTTCACTCTCGTGCAGAGAATCGCGCCTAAACACCTGCTCGCCAAGCCGGTCGTTCGCCTGATCGACGCCTACAGGGATCGCGGTGGCGGTAAACATTTCTTTGGCGTCGAGTGCAACTTTTCACCGACCTGTTCCGACTATACAAAGACAGCTCTAAAAGAAGATGGGCTGTGGCGAGGCGGTCACGCGGGCTGGCAACGAATTAGACGCTGCATCAACCCTGATCAAGTGGGCAAACTCAACGATCCTTACCGGGGAGAGCACATGTTAGAAGCACTGACGCTAAGCAGCAAAGATGTCGCAGACCACGAGGAAGCGTTACGGGTGAGAATCCGCGCGCTGACGGACGCAAATCGGCTCTACTATTTCAAGCGGTTCAAGTCAGACCTGAAAGATCCCGACACTTATGCGGTCTTAAACTGGTTCTTCCTCGCCGGACTACACCACATGTACCTGGGCAATTGGCTACGAGGGGCAATCAATCTTGTCATCCTAATCGTCGGTATCGCCCTACTCTTTAGTGCGTTCACTACGCTAGGCATGGTTGTGATCGCAGCACTGCTCGCAATCGAGTTGATGGCATTATTCCGCTCGCAGACAGTCGTTGCCAATCACAACAACCTCCTTGCAGAATCTATCCTGGACGAACTTGAGCGGGAGGTTTAGGACAGGCCAGCAGTTCCAGCCAATGGACGACCGGAACGCCAGTCCGATGGCCAAGGTGAGTTTGGCAACCAACATTTGCCGTTGCGATGATCTCTGGATCATGCTGCAACAGAGTTTCAACCTTACGGCGTCCCAACTCATCAGACATTTTTGGTTCAAGCATTGAATAGCTCCCCGCTGATCCACAGCAAATGTGTGGATCCTTAGTTGGCACTAATTCATATCCCACAGAAACGAGACACTTTTCGACCGACCCCGTAATTTTCATACCATGTTGTAAACTACATGGCGCATGCCATGCGACACGGTCAATATCGTCACGCTTGCGCAAATCAAGCGAGGCGCGCTCTACATATTCCACAACATCAAGGGCTGCGTCGGAAACCATTGCCGCCGCTTCGGCGTACTCACAATCATCAGCTAACAACCGCCCATAGTCCTTAATCGTGACACCACAACCACTTGCGGTAGAAACAATGGCTTCGCAGGTATCAAGATGAACGCTTAACGCATCGACGTTCTGCCGTATTCGTTCTAGCGCTCTAGATTCATCACCGAGGTGTAGATCCAAAGCACCACAACACCCCTCCTGCGACGCAATTTCAACCCCAATACCTTGCTCATCAAGCAGATTCAGGAAGTGCTCATTCGTGGTCGCTGTCGCAACTTGTTGAGCACAGCCGTTCAGCAACAGTACTTTACGTGCATGCCGCTCATTAGCTACCACCCCAATCCCAATCCGTTGGGGAATATGTTGTTTGAGCCGATAAGGAATAAACGGTCGAGTCATTTTACCAAGCTGCGCCATCTGACGTAATCGTGAGGCATTCGGAACAAGCCATCGTACGAACACGCGCAACCAATTCTTAAGCCCACGACGACGCGGACCCAGTTTATTGCGGGCGATTTCAGCAAGCTCTCCGTAAGCGACCCCCGATGGACAAGTGGTCTCACACGCACGACAAGTGAGACAACGGTCAAGATGCATTTGACTGCGCTTAGAATCACCTACCTCTTCCAGTAAATCGCGAATCAGGTAGATACGCCCTCTGGGACCGTCTAGTTCATCACCCGTGAGTTGGTAAGTCGGACAGGTCGCGTTGCAAAACCCACAGTGCACACAACTGCGTAATATCTCGTTTGCACGCTGTCCTCGATCTGTCGCTAAAAGCTCTGCTGAAAAGTTAGTCTGCATCCGACTCATCCAAATTCGACAAAAGGTTCAGAGGGGATCGAAAGACACCACCCGGGTCAAACGCTTGCTTGATCCGGCGCATAATTTGTTTCTGCCCCGATTCGATAGGGACTTCACACCCCAACTGCCAAGCCCAGCCGTTAACACGGTGGACATACTCAGCGATGTTCACAGATAAAGCGTTCGTCCAGATCCAGCGAAGCCCGCCATTCCACTCGAATGACCAATCGAGGCCTTCCGGTGCTGGCGCATTTGGCGGGCAAATCACTCTGACCGCCCCACCCTCTGCCATCGCCGAAAAGGCCACATGTCGATGATCGCGGATGCTCGACCAGAGGCCATTAGTCTCATCACGCTGACCGCCAAGACGCGCTTCCGCAGCATCGAGCGCACTCTCCGCACCCTCCAATCTGATGCTTAAGTTGTCATCATGCCAAAACGTTGCTGTGACCGGATAAGGCTGCTGTGCAACCTGTCGACAGAATCTTAGTGCGGCCCCGCCATCCAGCTCATAACACAGCGTACGCGAGTGATCTGGCTGTGGCGCCAACCGTAAGGAAGCTTGGAGGATGAGACCGAGATTTGCGAACGCACCAACGTTTAAACGAGAAACATCATAACCCGCAACGTTCTTCATGACTTGGCCGCCGAATTTAAGTAGTTCACCTTTGCCATTAATGACTTCAATGCCAAGTACTGAGTCTCTCAGGGAGCCTCGCCAAGGTCGCCCTGGGCCGGAAAATCCAGAACCCAACGCCCCTCCGACAGTGCCAAGACCTGAAAACTCTGGCGGTTCCGCACCTAACATTTGTCGTCCTCGGGCAAGCTCCTGCCTAAGCACTTTAAGCGGAGTCCCAGCCCGCACGGTGACCACCAACTCTTCGGGTTCCAGCGCCACTATGCCGGTATGTTCGACGGTACTCACCATTTCAGCCGAGATTTCGGGTAGGTAATGTCGCTTGCTACCTTGCCCGCAGACCTTTAGATGACGGCCATCGTTTAATGCGCTCACAACAACTTCTCTCAGCAATTCGGTCTGATCCACTAAAATCGTTCCAGCTCTGGGAGCGGTAACTCGCCATGACGAACGTGCATCCCGCCAAGTTCTCCACAACGGGTCAAGGTCGGGATCCCTTTACCCGGATTAAGGATCCCGTCAGGGTCCCAAGCGGCTTTAAGCGCAAAAAACTGTTCCAACTCCGTCGGATTAAACTGTACGCACATCTGATTGAGTTTCTCCACGCCAACACCGTGTTCACCTGTGACGGTGCCACCGACCTGGACACAAAGTTCGAGAATCTTGCCGCCCATTTCTTCAGCTGCTTCAAGATCTCCCGCCTCGTTAGCGTCGAAAAGGATCAGCGGGTGAAGATTGCCGTCGCCGGCGTGAAATACGTTCGCAACACGCAGACCATACGTTTCAGAGAGAGCAGCAATCTCGGCCAGCACACGACCAAGCTCGCGGCGCGGTATCGTCCCGTCCATGCAATAATAATCTGGGGCTAGCCGACCAACAGCTGGGAAGGCGGATTTGCGTCCCTTCCAGAGTCTGAGTTGTTCTTGCGCACTTTCCGCGATGTCGACGTGATAAGCACCTGCCGTGCGCACGATCCGATCTACTTGGGCGGTCAGAGCGGAGACTTCCAATTCCGTACCATCTAGTTCAATCAGCAGGATGGCAGCGGCGTCTTCTGGATACCCAGCTTTGGCAAATTGTTCAGCGGCTTGCACCGCTAACTGATCCATCATTTCCATCCCAGCGGGAATGATGCCGCGTCCGATCACCTCAGCAACAGCAACGCCAGCATCAGTAAAGTTACGAAATGCCGCCAACATCACTGCCACAGAATCAGGGCGCGGCAACAACGCAACCGTGATCTCTGTAATGATCCCTAACATACCTTCAGAGCCGCAAAGGACAGCCAACAAATCCAGTCCTGGGGCGTCATACCAGGCACCGCCGATCTCCAGAACTGTGCCATCACTGGTCACCACACGCACACCGAGAACATTGTGTACTGTGAGTCCATACTTCAAGCAATGCACGCCACCAGAGTTTTCGGCAACGTTACCACCGATACTGCACGCGATTTGCGATGAAGGATCAGGGGCGTAGTAGAGTCCAAACTCTGCTGCAGCCTCAGATATTGCTAGATTCCTAACACCTGGCTCAAGCCGAGCGACAGAATTTTCAGGGTCAATCTCCAGTATGTGGTTCATTTTTGAGAGCCCGAGTACCACACCCGCTTCATGGGGACGCGCGCCACCCGACAAACCGGTACCAGCTCCGCGTGGCACGATCGGGACACCATATTCGTTGCAGATCCGAACGATACTCACGACCTGCTGTTCAGTCTCAGGCAGCGCTACAAGCCAAGGTTGTTCGCGTATCGCGGTGAGTCCATCACACTCGTAAGGTCTCAGACCTGCGTGATCAGTAATGAGGTTCCCCTGTGGTAAGACACCACGTAGGAGTTCAAGCACTAAGTTTTTGTTGAAGGACCAATCAGTCATCTCGACATTATGCCTGAAGCGCGACCAACAGACGTCCTCTATCCGTCGGTTTCAGACGTTCGCTTCACCACGCTCCGACGTGGGTCGCCTAACTCGTCCTAGGCAAGGCATGTCGCTAAAAGTGGAAGTTGACCGCCGCGTATGGGCCATTAATATCGATCTGGGCATTCTGCACATCTTCAAACTCTTTAAGTTCGAACTGCACGGCACGATAGCCAGCTTCAAACCCTAAGCCCACTTTACTTTCGTAACCTATAAGCGCTGTGTATTCCATTAAACGATTGCCCTCGTAGCTTACACCTTGCGCCTCGGCAGAGACCCAAAATCCGGTCGAAAGTAGGTCAGCACGCAGGCCCACATAGAGCATCGGGATGACCTCATCAAACTCCGCATTGGTACCTTCGGTCACGCTTTGGATATCAATTTGACCTTCGAGCATTGAGACCGACAGACCCAAGTCGAGTGAGATCACGCCATCAAGCACTTGATAGTAAAAAAGCGCATCTGCCTGATCCAATTCAACCGCTGTCGATACATTGTCAGACAGCGCATAGGTCTGACCATTAAAATCGATGCTTCGCGAAAGGACGTTTTGGCCATCGACCTCCATTTGTATATATTGCGCCCGAACATTAGGCAAAAAGGGGACGCCGTGTTCAAGGGCAAAGTAGAGAACGTTGTTGCTCTTGTCTTCAATACCCAGATCTTCTTCCACGTCCACAGTCGTGATCGTTGACCGAATATCACCGGCATATTCCTGCTGCCAAGCCCCAGCACCTGCATAGACGCCAAACAGCGTATCTGCCGCAGCGGGCAGTGAGCTTATGGCCCCCATCAAACCGCCAATCAATGCCGTACTAAACCTGCTCATAACCTGCATACCCGGTATTCCTCTCGAGTCAAAACTCACGATTCATCGACTCGATCAGCCTATCCGAGCCACCCACTCGTTTTTTTTCGAGTGCTGCCTTAAGTGTAGAAGGGTATCCCAGTTTTGCTGTGAAACAGCGCACGACCCGGACAGACAACGACTTTCTTTTGCCACACGCGTTTTCAGCACGTAGGCTAGAGCCGCATAGGTCGCGGCAAAACGAGGAGTAGGCATGAGTATTGACGATAAATTTCACGATCTGGGTTTAACCCTTCCTGAGCCAATGAAAACTGCACACTTACCTTTCGATCTTGCACGCATAGACGGCCAGATTCTCTATTTATCAGGTCACGTACCCACCGAACTTGATGGGTCTATGGCAAAACCACTCGGCAAGGTTGGTACTGACGTATCACCAGAAGAAGCCTATGAGTCGGCGCGCAAGATCGCGCTGGGGCTGTTCGCCTCGATACATCAAGCCATCGGTTCACTGGATCGCGTGCAAGCGTGGTTAAAAGTCTTTGGCATGGTCAACGTGGCGCCTGGATTCAACGCGATTCCACCCGTCATCAATGGCTGCTCGGATCTTATCCTTGCGGTTTTTGGTCCCGATATCGGTGCCCACACTCGATCTGCGGTTGGCATGGCTGAGCTGCCCTTTGGCGTACCCGTAGAAATCGAAGCACAAGTAAAAATTAGACTCTAGTTCTCTCATAATGCGTCGCGGCAGCCGGGCCGCAAGGTAGGAATCCACATGATCGTCAAAACCCTTATCGGCGCAGCCCTCGTTTTCACGCTCGCGAACACCGCCTGCGCAGAAGACCGAAACGAACGCAAAATTTCGGTAAGTGGCATCGGCCACACTGCAACAGCGCCGGATACAGCTGTGATCAGTCTCGGCGTCGAGACTGAAGCGAAGACCGCACAAGATGCACTTGCTCAAAACAGCGACCGGATGCGGAGTCTCCTGAATGCGCTCATGGCGCTAAACATTGCCGAGCATGATATTCAAACTCAGGCTATCTCTTTGCATGCCCAATACAATCACGAACGCAAGCCAAACAGCAGCAGCCTCGCCAAGCGCAGTTTGCGAGGCTATCAAGCGTATAATCTTGTCACCGTACGGATAACAGAGCTCGCGCGGGTTGGCGAGGCGATCGATGCAGCAGTCGATTCGGGTGGCAATCGAATCGACAGTATTCGTTTCGAGATCGCGGATCCGAGCAAGCTCCTGAATACCGCCAGGGACGCCGCTTGGAAAAATGCACAAGCTAAGGCGGAGCAACTCGCAAACCTCGCAGGGAACACACTCGGCGAGGTTTTATCGATCGACAGCAATGATCACAATTCAGGGCCTATGCGAGCAATGTCGCTCGCGCGTGGTAGCTCAGAATCCGTTCCTGTCCAAGGCGGACAAATCCAAACATCCGTGCAAATACAGGTCACCTGGGCGCTTAGATAGAGAGCCCCAATCATCTAGCGCGCACTTATGGGTGAACCATGGTCCATCTGGTTAGCTATAGGTAGAGTGCAAACCCTGCACGACCTTAAAGAACTGGTTTCTTACCTCGCTGATAATTTCTGCGACTGGCCGCACCGAGTCGATGCGTCCCGCAACCTGCCCAGTCAATGCAATACTCGCCTCCATATCGCCGCCGAAATAGAGATCAAGTGCAGTTCCAAACTCGGTCATCGCGTTCTTTTCAACCTCAAACTCGAGTGCAGAGGTCTTTTCTGTCCGTAATGCGCGCAACGCCGGTGAATGCGCTCTATTCAAGAACACTGTATCCGTTTCCCGCGCTTTAATAATCGCGTTCTTCCAGTTTTCATGCACCGGGCTTTCTGCAGCAGAGACCATTCTCGTACCCATTTGAACCCCTTCGGCACCAAGAGCGAACGCAGCTGCCATCGAGGCACCGTCTACAAACCCGCCTGCCGCAATAATCGGGACATCAACCTGCGAACGTATCAACGGCAATAGAACCATGGTAGATACGTCTTTAGGATTTTTGAAGCCACCCCCTTCCGCACCCTCAACAACCAAACCATCGACACCCGCGTCGACCGCTTTGAGTGCGGCACTTAGTGTTGGCACGACATGAAAGACAGTCAGTCCCGCGGATTTTAGCTCCTCTGTAAATCGTTCCGGATTACCTGCCGACGTAGTAACAAATTTAACCCCCTGGTCAATCACAAATTGGACGATATTAGGGTCGCGTACGAACGCTTGCGCAATATTGACGCCGAAGGGTCGATCGGTGAGGTGCCGCATTTTGGTAATCTCTTCACGCACGGCATCCAGCTCACCGGAGGAAGTTTCAATGATGCCAAGCGCCCCAGCGTTACATACTGCGGAAGCCAACTGCGAACGCGCGATCCAGCCCATGGGGGCCTGTACGATGGGGGTTTCAACACCTAGCATGTCTGTAATTCGGTTTTTGAATTGCACGTCGGTACTCCAAAAAAAGAACGCACTATAGCCGATCATCCGTCTTCTACACACTTCAACACATCCCCTAATCCTTACTTTCCAGCGGCTATTCATGGCACAATCTCGACATGAGCAGAGACTACGACGTGGTGATTATCGGTGCGGGCATCGCCGGCCTTTCTGCTGCCGCCTTTATTTCAATCGGCGCTCGCGTACTCGTACTGGAACGCGAATCACTACCGGCTTATCACTCTTCCGGTCGTTCCGCATCTGTTTACATCGAAGGTTACGAAAACCCAATCGTCGCCGGTTTGACCAAGGCCAGTGGCATTTTTTTCCGCAATCCTCCCACCGACTTTAGTGACGCACAAATTCTCCATCCACGGGGTGGTTTGACCGTTGCCAAACCGGGTGAAGAACCAATGCTTACTAAATATCTCGAACGCTGGGGAGCAATTTGTCCGCATCTGCGTGCCGCCGATCACGAAGAAACGCTGACGCTCAGCCCGATATTGCGACCAGAAAATACCTGCGGCGGCGCTTGGGATCCGTCTTGGATGTCGATAGATACTCATGCGCTGATCCTCGGCTACCAGCGTCTGTTGCGTCAGAACGGGGGTACGGTCATCTCAAATGCAGAAGTGACCAACTTGCAACGACACGGCACGATCTGGTCGATAACGACAGCTACCGAGACTTACCAATGTGACACAGTTGTTAACGCTGCAGGAAGCTGGGCCAGATCCATTGGTGAAATGGCAGGACTGAGCAAACCACTAAGCCCAATGCGCCGAACCGGAATCATTCTGAAAGCGCCCGACGAAGTAACCAGCTGGCCGCTGGTTCACTCGCTCAGTGGCGAACTCTACTACAAGCCAGAAAGTCCCGGACTGATGATTTGCCCTGGGGATGAGACACCCAGTCCCGCATGCGACGCACAACCGGACGAGCTAGATATTGCGATTGCCATCGACCGCTTTCAAAACTATACGAACATGCCAGTGGAGCGACCGATGCACACCTGGGCCGGCTTGCGCACTTTTGCACCTGACCGATATCCGATCTTGGGTTTCGATAAATCCGCGTCCGGCTTTTTTTGGCTCGCAGGACAGGGCGGCTTTGGGGTACAAACATCCCCTGAGATAGGGCGCCTTGCTGGTGCAATAATTACCAACGGCGAAATGGTTCCTACTGAGATTGACGCAAACCGCTTCTAAAGGTTAATAAGGCACTGGCCACAAGTAAGGCCGAGCACAACACCGACGGCCAAAAAAAACCGCCCCATGAATCGGCCAAGCGCCCAGCAACTGCTGGACCTAACAATTGGCCCAGCGAGAACGCAATCGTCATTCTACTTACGGCTAATGCGGTTTGATGCGGCGCCACGACTCGGCCAGCACTTAAACCGAGCGCGGTGATCCCACCAAATGTACCTCCTAGCAATATGGCTGCAAGTATCAAGGCGGCTAGACTATCGGCACTGCCAGCGAGGAAAGTGCCCGCACCCAAAGTGAGGTAAGAAAAGAGCAAGACCAACATCAATCCATGACGTTGTGCGAGCCATTGCCAGAAGTAGACTGAAGGTACGGTGGCTGCGCCAACAACCAGCCAAATTATTTTCGGATCCTTAAGTTCGGGGATGTAAGCGGCCATTGCGACGATAAAAGTTGCTGAAACAACATAGCCAAATCCAAAAAATCCGTAGCCTACGATGAGAGGCCACAGCAGACTTCTTTCTTGTTGTGTCGTCCCGCCAGTTGATTGGTTGCCCTCACTTGGCCGCCATGGCCCACTGGCTAAAGCAAACCACGCTATCACCATGAACCCAGCCGCAAGGCCACCTTGGCGAGCCCACTGCGCCGACACATCGCCACCAAGATAGACACCCCCCATACACAGCATGATGCCAAGACCCACACCCGCAAAATGGATATTACCTAGATGGCTGGCTTTCTCCTTGGCCAATAACTCCAGGAGATGGGTCGTCAAGACAACAAGACACAGGGCGCTGGCGATACCAGACAAGAAGCGGATGACTAGCCAGCCAAAGAAGGAGGCCACTTCGGCGCCAAGGTATGTCGTCCCGGCGCTCGCCATCAAGCTCAGCGCAACAAGCAATCGAACGTGCCTAGAACGAGCGATAACAGGCGCAAATACTGCGCCGACCAAATAGCCGAAGAAGTTAGCGCTCGCGACATCTCCAGCTTGCGCAAAACTCCAATCGAAAGCCTCTGCCATCTGTGGCAATAAAGGCGTGTAAACAAAGCGCCCGACGCCTAGTGCGCCTGCCATGGTCAACGTCGCACCGATCACCCATCGTGTAGATGTATTTAGCACTTCGGACAGGGCGCTGCGGCGCGGGTCTTAGCCCGCAGATTGACCACGCAGGTCGGGCAGTTCGTAGCCCTGTGCATCGAGATCTGCACGGACGACTTTTTTGTCCATCTTACCTGTAGAGGTTAGCGGGATTGCATCAACATATAACACTTCATCCGGTAGCTGCCATTTTGCAAACGCCTTGCCACAGTGCTCGATTACAGTTTCGCCACTGACTTCCTTGCCGGGTTCTAAAACAACCAAAGCAACGGGCCGCTCATCCCATTTTGGGTGCGGATGCGCAACAACGCATGCTTGCGCGATACCATCGAGGGCCACTATGTGATTTTCGAGATCCACGGAAGAGATCCATTCGCCGCCACTTTTGACCAGATCTTTCGAACGATCACTGATGACGAGGTATTGTTCCGGGTCAATTTTGCCAACATCGCCTGTGATCAACCAACCGTCGTGAAACTTCTCGGGTTGCGGGTTGTTATAGTATTCAGAACAAATCCAAGGCCCCCGAATCAAAATTTCACCAACCGTTTCGCCATCGTGCGGCAGCTTGTTAAATTCTTCATCAAAAATGTCTAGCTCCAAACCAGGCATGAGCTGCCCGGCCTTCGCCACATTCTCAAATTGCTCGTCCTCTGAGATAGACAGTTGAGATCGCTTCATCACTCTTCTTGACAGGGTAGCCAGTGGTGAAGTCTCCGTCATGCCCCAACCCTGAATCATTTCGACGCCAAGCGTGTCCCAATACCAGCGTATAAGGGACGGCGGCGGCGAGCTACCACCACAAGTCAAGCGGGAGAGATTAGAGAGGTCGAAATCCTCAGGCTTAGCCTCATATAGACCTTTGATTCCCTGCCAAATCGTGGGCACGCCCGCAGACAATGTGACGCCTTCCGAGACAATCAAATCCATCAATCTCGATGGATCCATAAATCGATGCGGCATCACCTGCTTACAACCCAGCATCAAGGCTGACCAGGGTATACCCCAGCCCATAGCATGGAACATCGGTACGATACCCAAAATAGTATCGGTCGCTGACAGGGCCATGCTGTCTGTCATGCATTGCGCCATCGTGTGCAAATACTGAGACCGATGCTCGTATTCGACTCCTTTCGGATTACCGGTCGTGCCACTGGTGTAGCAAAGACCCAAGGGTGAGTTTTCATCAATTATCGGCCAGTCATAATGGCTCGGTTGCCCAGCGATAAAGGCTTCATAATCGATCGGATTCGGTAGATCTGTTTGCCACCCTTCAAATCCTTCTTCGGTTGCCACGATCACGCGTTCGACTGAAGGCATGCGATCTTTTAGCACTTCTAACACAGGCAACGTATCG
>JACLAC010004537.1_pt1 | contig 13516 bp, 11 predicted proteins | sample 8027881 | NCBI WGS metagenome assembly JACLAC01 (sample SAMN15725517, study PRJNA655200) | protist metagenome | isolation source: fluorescence activated cell sorting (FACS) single amplified genomes of... | place: Spain: Blaines Bay Microbial Observatory, Mediterranean Sea | collected 2016-01-19 | reverse complement strand
GCGCAAGTGTTTTATATATTTGCGCGGTGGTGGTGGTGCGTGGGAGTATTGCGTGTTGCTTTGTAGATGATGGAGACGGCGCTGGCGCGCGTTTTGGTCGTTATATCCCTTGAGCTGGGAGGGGGCGAGCAGGTGGAAATTCGCGTGCGAGAGGGCGATGATCCGAAAAAAGTAGCGACGGCGTTTGCTGAAAAGCATGGTGCAAAATTTATGGCAGCAACTGCGACAGATGATACGCCAGAGGTGCGCGAAGCGCTCATTGCAAATCTTGCCGCCAAGGTAAAGCATCACATGGACAAGGCGTCGAAGAAGCGCCGTCAGCGGCGCGAGTCGAAAAGGGGCGCGCAGGCGAGTGCAGAGGAAGCGATGCGCGAGGAAGATGCGGCGCAGAGGGCAAAAAAGAGGTTACCTCAAAGCGTGGCGAGCAGGCATGCGAGCGCGCGACGGGCAAGCGGGCTTCTTCCAAGGGGAGCTAAAAAGGTAAAAACGCCGTCGCCGTCGCGAGCGCAAAAAGAGAGCTTTTACAACAAGCTGAAATCTCACTACGAGAAGGAAGCAGGAAGACTGGTACGTCCGCAAACGACGGCACATTCTTCTCCTGCTCTCAAAAGTAGCGCGACGCCCAAACGCACAGCGTCGAGGCAACCAAAGACCAAAAACGCTGCAAAGAAGAAGAAGAAGAAAAAGAAGAAAAATAGGAAGGCAAAGTCAAAAAGGACAAAGGGTAAAGTAGGCGAGGTCTTTGCGCGATTATACTCGCACGCATTTGTTCGACAAGAAAAACTCCACAAGTTGCAGCAGGAGGCAGCGCGCGCCGATAGAGAGCTCGCAATGCGCACTGTCGCAGACGGGAAAAGCGTGGGGGGTGACGACGGCGCGGCGAGCCCCCAAGCGCACAGTCGACTCTACAATCAGGGACTCTTATCGATGATGCGAAACGACAATTTGCATGCAAAACGGTTAAATGAGATGGAGATGAGTGATCTCACAGAGTGCACGTTTCGTCCGATGATATCAAACCGGGCAAAAGCTCTGAATCGAAAAGAAGGATGGGCATTAGGTAAGGGCGTCGACAGAATAACTGTCGCCAATCTTGAGAGGATTCGCCGCGCTAACGAGGCACGAGATTCCAAAGAGTGCGTGTTTAAGCCAACTATTAGCACCCGATCAAAGGAACTCGCAGAAGAAAAAAGCATGCGAGCGTCCTTTGGTGCCTCTAATCCTGTGCTGGGTGCCCGAGCAAGCATCCACAACGAGCTGTATTTGGACGCAGAGCGACGACGGCTTAAAGTAGAAGCTCGAGAAAGTGCCCTCGAGAAGGAGCTCGCCGTCATCTCATCCGCACCCGACATTGGTTTGAACGCGCACCGTCCGCCCAAGGAGGCAACGCAGCGAGCGTTTACGGACCGACTTGTCAATGAGGGATTCCGCAGGGAGGCGCGCCTGGACGAGCAGCGGTTGCGCGAGTTGTCTTACGATGATAAAACTGGTCAAAAGATGTTTCAGCCCAAGGTCGGGCGTGGACCCTCTTACCAGCATAGATTTGCAGAGCACGAAATTCACGAAAATTTGTACGCCTCGCGGACGGAATTTGACGACATCAAAGACGTGCTCTTGCGCCGCGAAGCTGGTAAGCGCGCTAAAGAGCGAAGCAAGGCCCTCAAGGTATCTGAATCGTCCGCGGAGATTCTTCGCGGCACCCTTGACCGCAAATGCAGCGAGGTGTTTAGCGTGCTATGCGCGCTAGTGCGGGCACGGTCACCAGAGCTGGACGACGAAAATGATGACGATTCGCTGCCTTGGGATGCATTCAATGTTCCCGGAGACGAGGAGCAGCTAATTGAGGTATGCTGCGAACTGCCCGAGGTTATTCAAGCTGTCGCGCTTGACGTACTCTACCCGAACTTGGGACAACGCATTTCCCGCGGCGTCTTCTCCTCGGCGCTCTTCGATGTCGTGTGGAACCGCAAAGGCCCCCAAGATGGTCTCATTCCTTCCGTCGCCGATCTTCTCCGCGTGGGGCTTGGAAGCGGTGATACTGGTCCCCACTCGAGGGCGCGTTCGCGCGAAGCCGACGTCGCCGCCGCTCTTGATCACGAAGCGAAGTACTCTTTCAAGCCGACAGTGGACAAAGTGTCCGAGGAGCTCGTCAGGAATAGGCGAGACGTGAGCGAGGGAGATTTTGAGCATCGCCTACTGTTAAAGTCAAAAGTAGTCGAGGATCAGCTTGCGCGTGAACGAGATTTGAAAATACAAAAGGAGTTGGAAGAGTGCACGTTTAAACCCAAACTTTGCTTCAAATCTATCTCGTACGCAAATGAGCGCGGTGACGAGCGTCCTGTTGATCGTCCAACGCACGCTACAACGCAGCAGCGCATAGATGTGTGGGAGGCGCGCCAGCGCGAGATGCGGGTCCTCGAAGCGAAGCGCATCGAAAGGGGAATTGAGGAAGCAATTGCAAATAAGTTTGTGCATCCTGAGTACGCAAGTAAAATGTATAGCACTGCACAGTCGCACTACCGCTACCGTGATTCATCATAATTATTTCTTTCCACCCCCAGCACGTGCGACATTGGCATTGTGAGCACCTTATCATGTACCTTACTGAATATTTTTTTAAAATGATGTTTATAATAATATAGCATATGCTACATAATATTAATAAAGTACTTTATTTCCACAAATATTCAATTAACAAGTTTGTTGGTGCGAAATCTTTAGCCCTGCATGCCATTTTCAACGATCAAACCATTTTGGCCGGTAAAACCATTTTGGGCAGTAAGACCAATTTGACCGTTAAGGCCATTCGTACTGATGATACCATTCGTAGTGATGATACCAACCTTTTGGGGGGCCTTTCCATTCATTGCTTCGGACGCAGTACTTGCACCGTGCTTCTCGTGCAAGCGGTTCAAAATTTTGTTCTTGACGGCACCATTCTCGTCAGAATTCGCACACGCAACGCCCAAAATCGTCGCAAAGAGAAAAATAATGATACCTCTGATCTTCATTTCTGACTCCGTGTAATAAAAATATTTGTTTTTCGCGTTATAAGTATGTTCGACTCGACACACTTGCTCGTAATTATTAAGAAAAAGGCGCGTGAGAATTGCAAATGAACTTGCAATTCAGCAGAATTCGACTATCCGTCTGCGGAAAGGTCAACACGAATATTAATTACTCCCCCCGTTCCTTTTCTTTCCGATGCAATAGCGGCCTATATTATTATTATGCCTCCTCATAAACGACGCCTCACGAATAATAATAATGGATGCTCCCTCCGCGAATGGATTCATTCTTGCACCCCTCGTACTACTTATTACTATTAATAACAACAACTATTAACAACTACTATTATTGTACTCGTATTGTACAAGTTATTTTTATTTTACAATTATTGAAAACGTGGGGCGGAGAAAGCTCCTCAGATTAAATATTTATACTGGTCGTATCGGCTAGAACAGGTAGATCATATAATCTATATGGGCAAAAATAGAGACAAAAATTGTCCCCTCTCATATAAAATGTATGTGAATAATTTATCTTCTTTTCTTTTTTCACCACAATTTAAAAGATCATACAATCTATATGGGCAAAAGTAGAGGCAAAGACTGTCGCTTTTTTTTTCCGTCTCGATCTTTGGATCTTTCACTATGGTATTTTACTAATGTCACTGCAATTTTTTTTCGCTGTGCACTTTTTGCATTTGCGATCATGACATCGCTTGCGGCATCAATGATGGCATGATGTTCATGTCAAAAGTGGGTGTTGTAAACCATTTCACTCCATGTGGGGGACATGTTGAAGCAACTTTCTGTAGCTGGGTTTGATGTGCGGATGCATAGTCGTCGCTGGAAAAATCCGCCCGTAACTACCTGTTCTAGCCGATACGTATAGTATGGCTCCATGTACCCAACGAATGCAATAATACGTAACGGTATCATTTCCCGTTTATAATTAATTTTTGCAATTTTTGAGAATCGACGATCAATGACGACTGCCGCTTTTACTTAAAAGCTATATACATATTTACATTTCACGGCTTATTACGGCTTGCCATCTTTTTTCGCAGCCGCTCGCTACTGCATTCTTTTTTTATATATGGTATTCGAACGTACGAGAAAAAAACGTACGAAAAAAAAGCAACCTTTTTGCGCTTTCAAATATGCAAGTGATCAAAGCTTCCCTGACGTGGATATCGGGTCGGGGTTTCGTCCGAAATGTCGCGGTTGTTGTTGGTGCGGACGGCGTTATAGAGGACGTGCTTTTGCCAGAGGATGCCGCGGCGGCTGATGCGCGCGTAGCAGATGCTGAAGTTAAAGAGCTTCCGAACGAAGCTTTGATTCCTGGACTTGTAAATTGCCACTCGCACGCATTCCAGCGCGGGTTGCGTGGGCTGGGAGAAGTATACCCACTCATTGGAGGAGCTGGGAAGAACGAGCACAGCTTTTGGACTTGGAGAGACGAAATGTACAAGCTTGTAGGAAGAATGACTTCAGATGAGTTTTACGCGCATACGCGAGCTTGCTTTGGGGAGATGCGTGCGTCAGGCATCACCTCCGTCGGCGAGTTTCACTACTTTCACCATTCCTCGGGAGATAGTCGGGACTTTGCATTTGACGATGTAGTCATTCGAGCCGCCAAAGATGCCGGCGTGAGGCTTGTATTATTAAATGCATTCTACGGCAGAGGCGGTTTCGATGGAACGCCCCTATCGGCTTCTCAGTGCAAGTTCAAGACAGATTCGTTTGACGAGTACGCTGCGCACATGGATCAACTTGCAGAGCGCGTTGAACACGAGCCGAACGTGTCTCTTGGCGTAGTCGCCCACTCGCTCCGCGCCGTCGGCCTGGATGATTTTAAAAAGCTCCGCGCATACTCTCTTGAACGTGGTATCGTCTTTCATATGCACATTGAGGAGCAGCCCAAGGAGGTCGAGGCGTGCAGAGAAGCACACGCGGGGAAGACTCCAATGGATCTCGTCCTCGATAATGTAACTGTAGATGGGTCTTTGACTGCTGTGCACTGCAACCATACGAATTCAGACCTGCTAAAGCGCTTCACAGATCTCGGTGGACGCGTGTGCATATGTCCCCTCACTGAGGGCAATTTGGGGGATGGTGTCATAGAGACACCGTCTGCATGCGGCGGTTCCATATGCATCGGTACGGACTGCAACGCACGTATCGATATGCTGGAAGAGCTTCGATGGCTCGAATACTCGCAGCGTCTCAGCAAGTTGCGCAGGGGCATGGCAGTCGAGAGCTCGCCTGCGTGCGCAGATCAGAAGAACTGCGCTGTTGAATTATTTAGATACGCCACCGACGTAGGCGCGGGTTCTCTGGGATTACCCGTTGGCTGCATCGAAAAAGGAAAATTTGCTGACTTTGCCACCATCGATCTCTCATCTCCAGTTCTGTCTGGTTTATGCAACCCCAATATGGACGATGCGCTCCTTGCCGCCGTCATATTTGGCGCTTCGTCCTCCAGCGTCATTCACTCGACGTGCGTCGGCGGCGTGTGGAACTCAGCGCCGAACTAACATAAATATTTTTTTTGTACGGAATATAAATAATAATAATATCATCGATTTGAATACACATTTATTCTACGCATCCATGTGTACGTGCTCGCTTATCATGAAATATCTACCTACTTTACGCGCTTCCTCTTTGCTTGCCGTTCAACTCCTAGTTGTTCAAACATATGCGCGCATGCTTCTACATCACGACAGGTTCGTACAGACGATTCAACAACGGGAATAATGCCATAAGTTGAATAAATATTGAGGATCGCACGTGTCAGCTTTGCAGCACCGCCATCAAAGTAACCCCCTTCTCCGCTTGTCTTGGTACCAAGGAAAACGCCCGACCAGGTTCGAAACTTCATTTTCGCTACCCACGATTTAGTGGGAACGAATATTGATCCGTAAATCTTTGCATCTTCTTTGTTGCACTCCTTTAAAATCGCTGAGAGATCGCTGAGGCCGCGCTCCAGCGCTTCGACGTCAACCCCAAATTGCAGCCACACAGATGAGACGCCGCGGTGCGAATTGAGCTTTGCGCGGAGCCTATCCAGCTCCTCGCGACGACGCGCATCCCGGGTCTCCGCTTTAGGATCCAGTGAGCACCCAATGTATGGATTAAATGCTACTCCCCAAGGGCCCGCACTACCACCCAACGCATCATCACGGATGATCGTCATACTGTTGGAAACTTTTTTCTTTCCAGTACCTGACACCACAAGTATGCTAGTAGCACCGTTTACCTTCAAGTCACTTGCATACGCCGCAAGACGTTTAGCTGATTCGGCGATGTTTTGTTTTACAAATTTTGAGGACCACACAGCATGTATGTCAACAGACGATGGAAGCAACGTTTTCAAAATTTTGCAAGCTTTAGAGTTCTCTTGCGCATCCTTCTCCGATTTGAACGTGATAATTACGCCGCCTAATCCAATAGAAGACGCAAATGGAAGCACAGCATGCTCAACGAGCCCTTTAATATCTGCAGTGGATTTATAGTAGAGCTCTAGCACGGGCTTTTCAAACTTATTCGCTTCTTGATGCCTTGCACCCCATGCTGACAAGATTCGCGTCGTCACTTTGTCCGTAACTTCATCACGCGTGCCTTTGAGAATCTTAAACACCTCGACGCCCCGCCGCGCCGCAATCTCATCGCAAAATTCAACCCGATGGCCGTATATAGGTGCAGTTAGGGCACCAACTAGCTTCACGTTGGAGGATAACAGCACCTTCACAGCACTTTTAAATTTTTCCGATTTTAATTCCATTCGTCCCACCTCATCAAGGACATATATAGTATTTTTGCGGAGAGCAAGGGTGGGAAGTGCAAGTTTTTCAAACGAATCGACGTCCACGGAATATCTTCCTACCATACATCCATTTCTTCGAACGTCTGCTCTCGATAGCACTCCCCGGTTGCCGTCCAGCGTAACAACATCAAACCCTACCCTCTTGCCCTTTTTCAAAACTTCATCCGTGTAAAAACCCGATAGGTTTATGCACGGAGGAAGGACCTTTCGAAGGTGAGCAACCACCTTTTTCACCGCAGTCGTTTTCCCAACCCCTGGCTGCCCCGTAAATAATATCCACTCCATTTTCAACGTTGATCATCAAATGACGACGCTGCCCTTTTTTTTTCGTTCGTCTGCCATGAATAGCAGCCTCCCGTCGAATGCAAAATCGAAGAACGCGAAATGGAAAGCGATAATAAATAAGTAATGGCATTTTCTGTTATTATTATGAGGGGGTCGTTGCAAGACAATTGGCATTAAAAGGAGGCAATTGGGGATTCAATAATTTTTGTTAAAAATAAGAAATAAGCTTATGTGGGCAACAGCCCTCGTGCGTTAATAAAACCGTTACCTAATAGAGGCGCTCATTTCTTCTCTCAAAGTATGTATTGTAAATACCCCGCAAAGAATTTAATTCATATTTATCATATCATATCGTACATAAGGTGTCTTTGTATGGGCTTCCATTTAATAAATAATTCATATCACTTCAAAAAATAATATGAGCATCTTTGTATGGGCTTCCATTTCATTCATACCTCTTCATTTTAATTCATATCATTTATAATATGGGTAAGGTAACATAACATATCTTTGTATGGGCTTCCATTATTTCATTCATACGTCTTCATTTAAATTATATATAATAAGGGTTATAACCTAATAGTATTGGGTGCGAGTGTTTTTGAATGAACCATCCTAATGATATGAATTAATTTAAAGCCCATACAAAGACACCTTATGTTGTATGATATGAATTAACGAGTTTGCGGGTAGTATATACTTGTCACTAGTAGTAGTTATTTACTTGCCACAATTGTTATTTAATAAAAAACATTCGAATTCGCTCAACGTCTCCAAATTGCACCGCCTGATGAATGAACACCGCACGCGCGGAGCCGTCTCTCTCTCTCTCATCTATAATATTTGCGTTAATTTGCTGCGCGACCGCACGAGTAAGCGGATGCGCGTTTTTTTTTTACGAGCGCACGAATGAACAAGCAGTAAACGAGCGGGAGGCGAAGCGGGAGGGCAACTATTTATTGAGTGCGTCGTGAAAGATTTTATTTGGACGGGATGGATGAGGACGAGCTGGAGCTTCTCCGTTGTATGTATCCCGAGGGGGACCCGGAGATCAATTTGACGGTAGCGGAAGGGAAGGTCAGCAGGTGCGGCGGGAAAGAGGTTACACTGCAGCTTTCCGTCGAGTTGAAGTTTTTGCTCGTGGACGTGCGTGTGGAGATCGCGGAAGGGACGGCAGGAATATCTCTTGGGCGCTGCAGGGGCCTCGCTGATTCGCAAGCTGCTGCGTTGGTGAGTCAACTGCGGTCTGCCTGCCGCGACGCAGACGGTGAGTGGTGTTCTGTTGCAATCTTCGGCTGCGCAGTTGAATATTTGCGGGATGTTCAAGACAACAATAAAATTGAGTGCGGCATTTGCCTGCACACAATGAAGCCGTCTAGAATATTTAGAGCGCCCTGTTTTCATCTCTTTCACAAAGCGTGCACTGCTGCGTGGTATTTGCGCAAGAAAGCAGCTGATGCGCAAAAAAAGAGTAATCTAGAGGCGCAAGCATCATCGCGGCAGGCGTTGAAAGATGTAGAAGGTCGGGTGAAAAGCAGGAAACTGGCACAGCAAAATCTTCACGAAGAAAAACGCAGAGTAAGCGAAGCTATCGATGATTTAGAGTATCTTTTCTCCTCCGTCGATGATCCTGCTTTGTGGGACGAAGAACGGGCGCAGGGAATGACGATGAAAAAGGCAACGTCCAAACTGCGCACCCTAAAATCAAGAATGCAGACGATCGCCGTAGAGGAAAGCAAACTGGCGGGAAAGTTATCCGAGGCAGAAAGTGAACTTGAGCGAGCGCGGGTTGCGTTCGACGAACGAGTCGATGCAGAAAGATGCGCCGTATGTTCGCTCCCGTGCCCTGTCTGTCGGCAGGATATATCGCCGGACGCAATGCAGACATTTTTAGATGGGGAGCTAAAGCGACTGGTCACGCTCGAGGAGGTCGATTTGGGCGTGCCTCAGAGATGGTTAAAGGCGTCGTCGTTGTCGTCGTCAGTAGACAGCCTCCCCCCGCGTCTTTTGAAGCAAGTGCGCAAAGTTCAACAGGAGCAAAAAGCGACCCGGGAAAAAATGAAACACAAATCTAGTGTAAAATAGTAAATATATATGTTTTTATTGACTGCGCATTCTATTGTCATCTAGAGTATTATACGCAGTACGGAGTGTTGTTAGACAGCTATTTAAATAATATAAAGGTACAATTATCTCGTGCGCGCTATGCTCGCAAAGAGGATGCATCGTGCATGATCCAACCATCACGCTCATACTTGGCAATGTTTGCGGCATCAAGGGACCACTGGGATGCACCGTGGGCGTAGGGGGTTGCTCGCCTCTCATAAACAGCAACAAAATGACTTATGAACTTTATATACCATTCGAAGAATTCGGGATGATGCTTGTCGATGCCCTCTTTGCGGCATGCCCAGAAATTTAGACGCATCCATATCACTGCGTCGTCCAGTTTGAAATGGGAACCGCGTCTTGACGGCTCGCGACGCTTCGAGTTCCACGCCTTGTAATGGGCACTTTGTCGATCGTACGGCTGGTCTCGACTCCTCGATGATAATGTGCTTGACCATATTGGCTTTCCAGTCATCTTTTCAGCGATCCACTGTGCCAGGCGTTCAGGATGCGGATCGCTCTGATCCTCCACAAATTTCGAAAGCTGCTTATCCCGAAACATCATTGGATAAAACTGCTTCATAATACCAAGGAGGGTCTCATACCCGCCAATGCGCTCAAACAAGAGCTTCGTATCATTCGTATGCTGCATCCTGCCTCCTGACACATTCAAAGGGACTTTTGTCCGCTTCTCCATTTCCGACGCAATATTGTTCGTATTTTTCGCAAACGCGCTGGGAGTTGCGCCCATTCGAATGAAATGTTGGCCAAGTGACAATGGACGAGGATTGCATAATGCTTAATGGAGCAAAGAGAAGAGCAGAAAATGCAATTATTATTATTATTATTATTATTATTATCAAGAGCAGTGCATTTATGTTGTATATGCCGTTATTATTATTTTTATTAATTTATTTGTATTTAATGAAAACTGGTTACTGCTGTCTTACCATTTCACCATCACTGCTCGTCGTACATTTACATCATATTATCTAATATCATATGATATTTTTTCTTTGATTCGGTTATTGCGGCGAAGTGAGATTGCGTTCGGCGAAGTTGTTTCAACCGATATATAACCGTTTTTTTTGCAAATTTGAATTTATAAAAATTATTTTATATAAACATTCTTGCTCCATCTCACGAATACAGTTTATTCCGTTTTTATTATGTTTATTTATCTAGGAGAGCCATTTGCAACGCCGCACGATTCTATTTACAGACTCCTTCCAGTCAGTCAGTGCGCAGATAGCGGAAAGACGAAGCGCAGGATTTGGGGCGGGATAATTAATTATTTTGCGGCGATGCTGCGACCTACTAGGCGCCTCCGTCTCCTCCTCCACTCTGCAAGCTTGCTGTCGGTATTTTTGCTGATTGGGGCAGAACGATCGCATGAAAAGGTGGTCGTTACGGTTGGGTACGTAGATGGCGCGAGCTACTTTGCGAATTATATACGTTCGGTCATACCATGCGCGTATAAAGACTGCGATGCAAAAGTGCACGACTTTCGCTTTGTGAGGGATCCCCACCCTTCAGCACAAATCAACGTGCTGTTTTATTCTGTTTTTGGAGGGCATCGAGCGCGATTATTCACCGACCCTGCGTGCATAAAAATTTTATTCCTATATGAGGTCACGTTTGATCCTTTGCTGGTTGCCGATCCCGATATCGTCGTGTGCGGTTTTGCCGACTGCGAGAATATTCTAAACCGACCATCGTATGCGTACTTATACCTGCCCTTGTTCGCACTCAGCTTCTCGGAAATAAACGACCATTCTGAAATTGACCTCCTAGAACGAGCGGCGCCGAAAAGGAAGAAGCCCCTCTTCGCTGCGTATATATATAGCAATTGCGAGGTTTTGTACCGAGAAGTCTTTTTCGACTCTCTTCAAGATGCCGCGGCATCTTGGGGACTCAAGACGCAAGCGCTGGGAAGATGCAAGGGTGCGTCTTCAACGCCGGAAGCGTACCATATCCACGATCGCACACTCAACGCGTTTGTTTCAGGAGATGGTTCCAGCAAAACCTATCTTGATGCCGCTATCGAGAAATACGCGCCTTTTCGGTGGGTTATCGCATTTGAAAGTGATGCGCAGAAGGACGTCCGAGGCGTCATCAGTGAAAAGGTTACGAGCGCAATGCTTGCAGGCGCCATACCGATATATTATGGTCCAAAAGACGTGCTTAGCGCTTTTAATCCCCAAAGCTTGATTCACTGCGGCGATTACGCCTCGTTTGATTCTTGCGCGGAGGAAGTTGTGAGAATAGATAGAGACGCGGGCGCATACGAAAATATGATAAGAGAGCAGTGGGTATTGCCCTCCAGCAGAGCAGCAGAGTTTCTCAATCGTTCTGCTTTTGCATTTCGTCTAGGAAGTGCCATGGAAAATGTTTTTTTGGATAGAAAACCAAAAGGGGAGCTATAAGATTGAAATATATAGTTTATTGCAGATTTACTCGCACGTTAATTATTATTGTAAATAATATAAAATATCAATTTACGCAAGGCGTAGGAATGCCATAGTAGCGAGGACGGCGCTGAGGAGAATGGACGGCGCTTGCGCGTTTCCAGAGTTGCTGCCCCCGATTCCAGTGTCGGGCGCATCCTGGATTGTACTAGCATCCGTAATATCATCCGCGAATATCTTGATGGGGGTGCCATCTGCACCCTCAACAGTAATCTCGACGTTGCCATTTGCATCAGCGGCCTGGGCCACTTCAAGAATTTTGCCTTGCACTTCGGAGTCTCCACTCTTGAATTTGATCGTCGAACCACCCTTAATGATGTTTTCAGAGGACGCAGCGTCCGCGATGACAACGTTCGCCTTGTAATCCAACTTGAAGCTGATTCCCAACTGTTCCATCTGATCCATATTTGCATTTGCAAGGTCGAGGACGCTCTTCAAAAGAAGATCATCGTATTCGCCACTTGGAATGTTGGGATTCGCGCATCCGTATGCCTTCAGCTTCATGCTGTACTTTCCGTCGACGTTTTTGAAACTTTCCAAGAAAAGGTCGAGGATGTCATCAAAACAGTCGATGCCTGAAACGAGAGGGTTTCCATCCATCATTTTTTCGATGTACTTTTTGAATTTTTTTGAGTCTACGTTAAACTCGTAGCGCATTCCAAAATTGGAGGAGAAGCATTTGCAGTCAGTGCCACTGCACATTAGCTCGTTGCCGTCGATCTTCATCTCGAATTGGCTTTGAAATCCTCCTGGGCCATATATATCGGCAGAGATGTCGGATTGCCCTCCGCAGTTTCCGAGGAATGAGAAAGCGGTGTTTCCCACAGAAGAGAAACTATTTCCAAAAGTTCCAGATCCAGAAAACGATGTTTCGATTCCCATCTTGCACACAGAACCAGAGTTCTTTACAGAGAGGTCGTTCTTGAATATTGGAACCATCTTGTCTTTATCTTTTAGTGCTTCTTGCACAGATTTGAGGGCATTGCTCACAAGTTCATCTGAAATATCGAGCTTGCCATCAAAATCCCCTATTTGACCCATAGAGGATGAAAGCAGCGGATTGCTCTCGAGTTCAGCGCCCTGGCCAGCCTTGATCATCTTGCAAATGTCCAAGTCCATGCCAGGCATATCAGGGAACTGCGCGCTTGCTGTGGCAATCGTGGCAGCGCCCACACCGAGAAGAGAAATCACCTTCATTTTGTTGAATATTTGTCGAAAGTTTGAAGTGTTTTGTTTGATGTTCGTTTGTGGTTTTGTTTGTTCGTATTTTTTAAGAAAGAGAGTGCCTACAATCTTGAGTTGTTTCGACAAGCAGTTTATACAGCAAGAACGAAGTGAGAAAAAAATGATTAACAAGCCCCGAGGAAAGATATCATGATGATAAATGTCGCCCTATTCCCCGTATCTATATCCACGGGGAACAAGCCCTATTCCCCGTATCTATATCCACGGGGAACAAGAAACCAGATCGCACATGTTGTACTATTTTTAGGGTATGGGGCGCACGAGACGAAAATAAAAATGAAGGCGACTCGCAGGGGACCTTTGCACTAATATCCAAAATATGATCGTATACCATCTTCCAAATGACTCTAAAAGGCGCATTTCTCATCATGATATGCCGCGGCTTTGAGGTTTGAGGGTTCAAAGATACCATTCGTCTTTTTTTTTCTTTTTTTTTTTTTTAAAAGAGAAAGTTCCCAAAATGAGCGTTACTGTAACGCTTCAAAAACGTCTCCAATTGAATGTTTTTTCCATATTTTCCTATTATTTTGTTTCAAAAAAATTATCACACTAAAATGAACAACATGTGAATAATT
>JACLAC010026172.1_pt1 | contig 13518 bp, 12 predicted proteins | sample 8027881 | NCBI WGS metagenome assembly JACLAC01 (sample SAMN15725517, study PRJNA655200) | protist metagenome | isolation source: fluorescence activated cell sorting (FACS) single amplified genomes of... | place: Spain: Blaines Bay Microbial Observatory, Mediterranean Sea | collected 2016-01-19 | reverse complement strand
GCGGCCTCTGGTCGTTCGGCTGGTCGGAGTTTGGGGTGCTCGGCAACGGCACCGACGGCGAGCACAACCTGGCCGACGGCTCGGTGAAGCTGTCGTACCAGGCGGTGTCGACGCCGGCGCGCATCGCCTCGCTCCGCGACAAGAAGATCGTCGACGCGGCGTGCGGCACCGCGCACTGCGTCGCCGCCGCGTCGGACGGCACCGTCTACACGTGGGGCAACGGCGGGTACGGCCGCCTCGGCCACCGCGACCAGGCCAACCTGCACACGCCGAAGGCGCTGCCCGAGCTCAAGGCCTCGCGCGTCTCGGCGGGCTCGGCGTACACGGCGGCGCTCGGGTGGGCGGTGCGGCGCGGACGCTCTCGAACACACACGATGCGGCGCAGGCGCACACAGCGCCCTGCCCACTCCACGGACGCCTCCCCTCCGCCGCTGCTCAGGTGCTCCACGGCGGCAAGGTGGCGAGCGCGGGCGACGCGCAGCTGTGGATGTGGGGCAAGTGCAAGGGCGGCCAGCAGGACGCGTGGATGTACCCGAAGCAGGAGCAGGACCTCTCGGGGTGGAAGGTCCGCTCCGCCGGCGCCCTCGCGAATCTTACTCGCACCACACACCGGCTCCCGCTTCCCGTTTGTCCCACATCCTACCACCCCGCTTCCCGCTCACGGCGCCCTCGCCCCTCGCTCTTGGCCGTGCGTGCACACTCCGGATCCCACGCGTCGCGCCTCCTCCGCCGCCCCCGCAGGTCCACGCCTTCGCCTGCGGCCAGAACCACAGCGTGCTCTCGGCCGACGACTCGGTGATCGCGTGGGGCCACGGCACGGCGTCGGGCGAGCTCGGCTTCGGCGCCGGCGCCAAGAAGTCGGCGGCGCGCGCCGAGAAGGTGGAGACGCTCGAGAAGCTCCGGGTGGCGCAGGTGGCGTGCGGCTACGCCCACACCGTCCTCCTCGCCGACGGCGACTCCGACGTGGTGAAGCGGCTCCCCGCGTGGACGCCGGCGCCGGCGAAGGAGGCGGAGGCGGGGCCGAGCGGCGAGAAGGGCGGCCCGCCGAAGAAGAAGGCGAAGAAGTGAGGGCGAAAGGGTCAGTCAGAAATGCTCGAGGGTTTTCCCGACCGCCAAAAGACACACACCACAACTCTTGTAGGTTCGGAGTACCCAACCACGCGCCGCCGACGCGCCGACCCCGAACGCGCCAAGCGACGCAGCGCGATGAGCCGTGGCCCTCCCGACATCGGCGGTCTGATCTCGTGCGCGCAGCTGCGACTCGCAATTCCCAAGCGCGCGCGCAATCCTCACCCGCTCCGCCGCCGCCGCAGCCTCAAGGTCGACAACTTCACGTACCAGACGTCGAAGGAGGACCTCATGGAGGAGTTCGGCAAGTACGGCACGGTCGCCGACTGCTACATCCCGAAGGACCACAACACCGGGCAGTCGCGCGGCTTCGGCTTCATCCGCTTCAACACCGAGGAGGAGGCCGACGCCGCGATGAAGGGCTGCGACGGCAAGGAGCTACTCGGCCGCGCGCTCCGCGTCTCGGTCGCGCAGCACGCGCGGCCGGCGCTGCCGCCGCGCCACTCGCAGTTCGGCGGCGGCGGCGGCGACCGCGGCCGCAACGGCGACGACCGCGGCCGCAACGGCGACCGCGACCGGCGGCGCTCGCGCTCGCGCTCGCGCGACCGCCGCCGCCGCTCGCGCTCCCGCTCGCGCGACCGCGACCGCGACCGCCGCCGGCGGCGGAGCCCGAGCTCCGACAGCTCGGACGAGCGCCGCCGCCGCCGGAAGAAGGAGGAGCGCCGCAAGCGCGAAGAGGAGGAGCGGCGCGAGCGCAAGCGCAGCCCGTCGCCGTCGCCGAAGCGCAGCGACAGCCGCGACCGCAAGCGCGACAGCCCCAAGCGCGACGACGACGACGAGTGAGTGAGCGCTCGCGCACGCATCTCTGCTCGCTCGAGAGTGCCGCACGTACCCAAAGATATTCTCGCCGGCACATGGCTACACACGCACACACGACGCTCGCCGCTCTCTCTCAGTAGCGCATCGGCGCGTCGGGCGGCCAGACGCGCGCGCTCTTGAGCTCGACGTTGGCCTTCGCGTCGTAGACGGAGAGGAAGTCGGACAGGGAGGGCACGTCCTCGTTGTCGATGATCTGCTGGACGCGCTCGTTCGAGGGCACGACGTCGGCGCCGAACTCGGTCGACCAGTTGTCGAGCGTCGCCGCGGCGGCGGCGCGCTCCATGGCGCCGACGACCTTGCCCACCTTGAGCAGGCCGATGACGGTGTCGCCGAGGATCGCCGCCGGCCCCTCGGGGCCGAGCTCGACGAACTTGCCGCCGCCGACGTCGAGCGCCTTGAACGACCACGCGGCGAACGTGCGCGCCGGCACGTCCTCCATCGCCGCGATCACCTTGGCGACGCCGACGAGCCCGCCCTCGGCCTCCATCGCGCGCAGCACGGCGGTCACGGCGGCGACCGGGCCCTCGAGGAGCTCGACCCACCCCGTCGGCAGCGCGAGCAGCAGCCCGCTCGCGGGCTCGTCGTACGGGAGGGAGGCAATCCGCTTCTCGTGCCACGTCGCGAGCGTTTGCGCCGAGGTGCCGGGGCTGAGAGAGCCGCAGACGACGACGCGCGCGAGCGTCGTGACGGCGGTCGCCGAGACCTTCGCGATGAGGCCGTCGAGGAGCGAGGTGCGCTCGTCGGAGGGCGCGCCGGTGGCGGCGGGCTCAGGCATGGATAGGCCGTCGAGGAGCGAGGAGCGAGGCCGTCGAGGAGCGAGGCGTCGAGGAGCGCAACTGCTGCTTGCAGTGCTTGCGACTTGCGACCGAGGAGATCGCGCTCACGCCTCACCTTCGCCTCACGCCTGGCAGCTCCGCGGAAAATCCACGCGCGCCACACAAATATGAGCGCTCCCGGTTAGGGTTAGGGTTAGGAGGAGCTCGACCCACCCCGTCGGCAGCGCGAGCAGCAGCCCGCTCGCGGGCTCGTCGTACGGGAGGGAGGCAATCCGCTTCTCGTGCCACGTCGCGAGCGTTTGCGCCGAGGTGCCGGGGCTGAGAGAGCCGCAGACGACGACGCGCGCGAGCGTCGTGACGGCGGTCGCCGAGACCTTCGCGATGAGGCCGTCGAGGAGCGAGGTGCGCTCGTCGGAGGGCGCGCCGGTGGCGGCGGGCTCAGGCATGGATAGGCCGTCGAAGAGCGAGGCCGTCGAGGAGCGAGGAGCGAGGCCGTCGAGGAGCGAGGCGTCGAGGAGCGCAACTGCTGCTTGCAGTGCTTGCGACTTGCGACCGAGGAGATCGCGCTCACGCCTCACCTTCGCCTCACGCCTGGCAGCTCCGCGGAAAATCCACGCGCGCCACACAAATATGAGCGCTCCCGGCGCGCCCGCGGCGGCGGCCGCCCCCGCCGCCCGCTCCTCCTCGGGCTCGATCGACGCCGGCACGCTCATCGGCCTCCTCCACTCGACGCCCGGCGTGCCCGACCTCAGCCCGCTGCTGCAAGCGTACAAGGCGGGCCAGGTCGACAAAACCCAATTGATCGCGCAGCTCAAGGCGCAGGTCGGCGTCGACGCGCTGCGCGAGGCGCTCAAGAAGGCGCGGCCCCAGCCGCCGGCGCCCGCGCCGGGCGCCGCCGCGCAGCTCGCGGCGACGGCGGGCGGCGCCGCCCTGCTGGCGCAGCAGCAGCAGCGCAGCCTCGCGATCGGCCTCGCGGCGCCGCGCGTCGCGCCGTCGGTGATGCCCGGCGGGCGCGGCGGGCACGCCATGCCCGCCGTCCCGATCGCGCCGCGCGCACCCGGCGCCCTCCCCGCCCTGCCGGCGCTGCCGCCGCTGCCGCCGGCGCTGCCCGCGCTGCCCGAGCTGCCGCCGCTGCCCACCCTCGGCGGCACGAAGCGCTCCGCCCCCGGCGCCGACGGCCGCGAGAGCCCCGCCAAGCGCGTGCGCACCCTCGCCAACTCGCCCGCCGGCGGCGCCTCGTCGCCGCAGCACCGCGGCCTCGCCGCCGCCGACCCGCCCGCCGCGGCCGCCGCCGACGACGGCGCGGGCGGCGACAGCAAGGGCGACGGCAAGGGCGACGGCAAGAAGAAAGAGACACTCGAGCAGGACGTGCTCGCGCAGTCGGGGATTGACATGCAGGCGGAGGAGGAGGCGCACGAGCTGCCGCCCGTCGCGTCGCGCGACGACGTCGACGTCCTCGCGCCGCTCTTCCTCGCGGAGCAGATCCAAGCAAAATTGGGTGCGATGGGTCGCGCCTCTCGGACGGGGCGCGGCGCTCACACGCGCAGCTCCACAGCTCACCACGCGCGCTCCTCCCGCGACAGGCACCTTTGCGCGCGCCTTTTCGCTCGAGAAGGGCGTCGCCGACGGCGCGGGCACGCTGATGGCGCACGCCCTCGAGGAGCGCCTGCGGAATGTGGTCGAGAAATTGGCGCCGATCGCGGCGCACCGCCAGGGCGATCTCAGCCGCGAGATGTTTGGGAAGGGCGGCACGGTGGTGACGCACGACCCCAAGAAGCCGTGGCGGCTGCAGCCGCCGAAGCGGGAGAACTACCACCGCACCGACGGCGGCGGCGGCGGCGGCGGCGGCGGCGGGAGCGGCGGCGGCGGCGGCGGCGGCGGCGGCGCGGAGCCGATGGCGGCGGCCGACCAGGATGATGCGCGGCGCCTCGCGCAGATCTCCGCCGGCGGCGACGCGGCGGCGACGGCGTCGTCGCGGCCGCCGCAGCAGGTGACGGCGGCCGACGTCCTCCACCTCCTCGAGAACGAGCCGCAGTCGTGCAAGAGCCGGATCGTGCAGTGGTGGCACTGCGAGAACAAGCCGCTCAAGCGGTACGCGAGGCTGGCGGCGCGCGTCCACCGCCCGCCGGCGGACGGCGGCAAGTAGCGGCGTCTGGCCATTTTTAGAGAGAGGCTGACAGAGAGGGTTTACGCACCGATCTACGCGCCTCACTTCCCGAAGAGCCCCTTGATCTTCTTGCCGACGCGGCTCACCCAGCCGAGCATCCTCAGCTGCAGGCTCGGCTTGTACGGCTGGCACTCCGGGATCGGGAGCGGCTTGCCCACGCCGTAGAAAAAGGCGAACGCGCCGCCGAGCCCGCCCGTGTTGCCGACGCGGCGGTCGATCGGGTAGCCGACCGTCAGCTCCTTGACGAGGCCGTCCTTATCGAAAATGAGCGAGAATGACTGCGGCGGCAGCGTCAGCTCCTTCCCCGTCGGCGCGCCGAGCATCGGCGTCTCGGCGCCGGTGTGCGCCGCGGTCGTCCGCGTCACCCACCACACGCGCCCCGGCTGGAAGGGGTCGGCGCGGAAGGCGTGGTAGTTCTCGTTGATGTCGAAAGCGTCCTGCAGCTTGAAGTTGCCCAGCGCGCCGAGGAACTCCTCCTTCTTGAGCGGGCCGATGAACGGCGCGCAGAACTCAAAGTCGGGCGCCAGGCAGCTGTCGTCGCGCAGCCCAAACTGCGGCTCGGCCAGCACCCACTTGGCGCGGTGGACCAAGGCGCCCGGCGCGATCGGGAAGTCGGCCCAGTTCTTCGCGAAGAGGGCCGTCTCATCGGCGAGGCCCTCCGGCACCCACTCCACCGTCGGGTCGTACGGTTTGCACGTCTTCGCAGCGGCGGCAGCAGGCGGCGGCGCGGTGGCGACGGGTGGCTCGGCGGTGACCTGGGCGGCGACGCGGTCGACCCGGCTGATGCGGGCCGCGGCCTCGAGCGGGCCGTATGGCCTTATGACGCCGTTGCTGTTGACCGCGCCAATTGCATGCACTCAGGCGCGGCCCGCAGGGTTGCGGCTGGTGCGCGCAGGGCGGTGGCTAGTGGCAGGGCTGTGGCGCGGCGTACCTGTTGAGCAGGACGGCGCTACCTTGGAGCAAGACGGCGAGCATGGCGATCGAGAAACACAGGAAATGGCCGGGAAGCTCCGACACGCGGGTCACGCGACCTCCATCTCCATGGTACCGTGAGCTGCGGCCGTCTCGATTGTCGATTCTCGGACTCAGCCGCTAATTTTCGTACTACACGCCTCGATCGCCACACCGTACTCGCGCCTCCAGGGGGGCGCGATCTCGCCTTCCCGTTGTGCTCACTGGAAGATGCGGATGTCCGTCTTGGAGAAGGGCGGGAGCAAACTCTCGAGGCCGTCGGCGAGGGCGCCCTCGACCGACTTGGGGAAGTCGACGGTGAAGGTGATGAGGAGGTCGCCGAACTCGGACGGCGTGCCGTGCTTCGGCATCCCCTCGCCCTTTATGCGCAGCACCTGCCCCGGCTTCGTCACGCCGCTCCGCTTGACGGAAACCGAGTGGCCGTCCAGGTGCTTGAACGCCGTCTGCCGAGGGAGGAGGAGCGCGGGGTGAGAGACGCAGGAGAGAGGCGGCCGTCTCACGGTGCGAGACGCCGAGAGTGCTATCGTCTCGCATTCCCCTTCCCGGTTCGAGGCGCCATGTGGTGCTGTACCTCGAAGCCGAGGAGCGCGGCGCGCAGCGGGATCGCGAGCTTCATCGAGAGCGTGTCGCGGTTGCGCTTGAAGGTGTTGTGCGGGATCGATTTCAGCTTCATCACGACGTCGCCCGGGATCTGCCCGGGCTTCTGCTCCGACTCGTACTTGAAGGTGATGTCCTGCGCGGCGAGGGGTGGGTGGAGGTAAGGCGTGAGCGACGGAGGGAAGAGAGGCAGCGGAGGGAGGGAATGGAGGAGGTGAGGTGGTGCGGTGGTGGCGAGTGGGTGGTGGAGCGACGGGAGAGCGTGGAGGTGGTGAGGTGGTGCGCGAGCGGCGGAGGGAAGCGAGGTGAGGTGGAGATGGCGGTGGAGGTGCGGTGGATGTGGAGGAGGTGAGGCGGGTGTGGCGGCTGGTGTGGAGAGGAGGTGGTGGCAGCGGCGGCCCGCCACCTGCGCGTCGGGCATCCCCTTCTCAATCGTCGCGCGCAGCGTCTTCTCCTCGCGCTTGCACTTCTCCTTCGACTCGACCATCACCTCCTGCTGGACGATCATCCCGGGGCCCGCCCTCCTGTGCACCATCTTCTTCTCCTTCGGGCACGAGCCGCACGAGGCGCAGCGCGGCAGGTGCGCCTTGTTCTTGCAGTTGCGGCAGACGACGCGGCGCTTGATCGTCGCCGACTTCTCGTTGCCGACGTACAGGTCCTCGAGCGTCACCGGCAGCTCGATCTCCATGTTCCGCCCGCGCTTCTGCTCGTTGCCGCCGCCGCCGCCGAAGAACATGTCGAACGGCGAGCCGCCCTGGCCCTCGCCGCGGTCGGCCTTGCGGACGGCGCCGATGCCGCCGTGGTCGTACACCACGCGCTTCTCCTTGTCGGAGAGGATCTCGTACGCCTCGGTGATCTCGCGGAACTTGCCCTCGTTCCCCGGGTTCTTGTCCGGGTGGTACTTCACCGACATCGTGCGGTACGCCTTCTTGATGTCGCGGTCGGTCGCCTCGGGCTCGAGGTCGAGCCGCTCGTACAGGTCGACCTCCTCCTCGTCGTCGTCGGGCCCGCCCACCTCCTCGTAGCCGCCGCCGCCGCCGCCGCCGAAGCCGCCGCCGCCGCCGAACGCGCCGCCCATCAGGTCCTCGAGGTTGATGCCGCCCGGGCCGCCGCCGCCCTGGAACTGGAAGAATTGCGACGCGGGCGCGAGCACGAGCGGAAGCAGGCCGCTCGGCGCAACGACGATGCTAAGCAGGCCGCTCACGGTGTGAGGGAGGGTCAGGACGAACGGGAGGGCGATGCGAGACATGGTGTGCCGCTCTGGTTGGCCGCGAGTTTTGCGGGGTTCAGCCTGATGCAAGGCCGAACACGTCACGGGTCGATCGACGGGCGGCCACGCGCGTGCCCAAACTCATCGCGAGTGCGTCGAGGAGGTCGTCGTCGAGATCGCGTCGGCCAGTAAATCGGCAGAAATGCGCCTGCCGTCGCTCGCAGCGGCGCCGCCTGCACGTATTCCGACGCCACAGCTTCGCCTGAGCACCGAATCGTACGAATTGACCTCACAGGAGGTCGAGCTGGACGACGGCACGGCCACCGCGGCCGCGCTCAACGCCTACCTCACCGAGGAGACCGTGCAGCCCGGCCAGCCGCGCGCCGACCGCGCGATCCTCCTCCTCCCGCCCGCGACGGGCTGGAAGCACGCGCCGACGCGCCGCCTCGCCGACCGGCTGGCCATCATCTGCCGCTGCCTCGTCCTGCTGCCCGACCTGCTGCGTGGCGGCGCGCCGTTCGACGCTGCCGCGGTCAACGTCGACGGCGGCTACGCGGCGTGGGCGGCGGAGCAGCCGCCGGCGCGGCTCGCCGCCGACGTGCGCGCGAGCGCCGTCTACCTCCGCGCCGACCACCGCGTGCGCGGCCTCGGCGTCGTCGGCGTCGGCCGCGGCGCCGAAATCGCCGTCGCGCACAGCGGCGGCTTGCGCGCCGCCGCCGTGGTGGGCGTCGGCCCGCCGCGCTGCGACTTTGACGCGTTAGGTTCGGCCGTCGACGCGCCGCTGATGCTATTGTTGGACGGCGCCGACGCCGACGCCGACGCCGAGCGCGCGCGCGCGCTGTTGGACGTCGGAGCGGCCGCACCACCAGCGGTCGCGGAGCCCGACGACGCCGACGGCGACGGCCTCGTGTTCCAGGTAGCTGGAGAGGAGATCAAGGTCGGCGACCTCAAGGTGGCCGACCTCAAGGCGCGGCTGGCGGCGCTGGGCGAGCCGACGTCGGGGAAGAAGGCCGAGCTCGTCGATCGGTTGACGGAAGCCGTCGCGAAGTCGAAGAAGCGAAGCGCGCCGCCGCCCGCGCCGCCGACCTCGCGGCACATGGTCGTCGCGTCGGCGCGCGCCGCCGAGCTGGCGGCGAGCCTGCCCGACGACCAGGTCTGCGACCTGCCGCCGCCCTGCGACGAGGCGGAGTCGAAGGAGGAGGAGGGCGAGGGCGAGGACGGGGTACCACCGTACGAGGAAGGCGGCGACGGCGAGGACGAGGACGAGGCGGCGCGCGAGGATCTGCTGATGCTGGTCGAGGGGTGGGCGAACGCCCACCTGCACGAGTGGAGCGGCTAGAGCGGGGGCTTTGGGCGATAGCGGCCGTTCTTAATTTTGAGCATCTGGCCAGTTCGCCCAGGTGCCGGCCGTCGGCGCCGCGACCGCCGCGGGGCCGCCGCTAAAGCCGGACTTGGCGTGCACAGATTTGCCGTCCGCGTCGACCTCGCACACGCCGTCGGGCCAGCGCGTTGCGTCGCGCATGGCGCGCTTCACCGCCTTCCGCGCCTCCTCGCCCTCCCACACCACTTCGAAGCTGTCCCTGGCGGGCGCCTCTTTGATCGGCCGGAAGCTGGCGTCCAACACCATGATCGACGAGAATTGTTCGGTGTCTCTGAAACCGGTCTTCACCGTCACCGCGAACGGACGCTTGCAGTGTGGACAGTGGCAGAGGTGGCCGCGGTCGTCGAAGAGGCCCATCCAGCGATACGCGCTTGAGCACGCATATTTGTCGTTGCATTTGATCGTGGGGTCGAATATGACCATGTCATAGGTGACATTCACTTTCCGCAGCGCTTCTCGAAACGCCAGCTCCTGATCGATGAGGTGATGGCGGCATGTCGCGGCCTTCCGCAACCACGAGCGCGCTTTCGTTGCTGCTGTGTGCGCATCCAGCTGTTGGTTGGGCTTGCACGCGGCCTTCGACGTCGCCTCCGCGTGTGTCGGGACTGTGATCGCAGGATCTTCGTAGTCCAGCTCCCATATGCCGCCGAACTGGCGATGCCACACCGCTTCCCACACGCGACCAGCCTCGCAGCAGCGTGCAAGAGTTGTGCACGTGCTCGCGAGGCGACAAACGCTGGTGGTGTCGCACGCGAGGAACACACTCACGAGCACGTCCTGGGGCAGATCGTCCAGCGCGGCGCTCAGCGTGAGCGCCGCCAGCGACGGCGTGGACGACCGTTCCGACATCGCTGGACGTCGCCTGAGCGCGAGCTCTCCGCCGAGCTCCACGCGACGGGCGCTGGCCGCTGCTCCTCCATTTCACCGTCGCGGAGCTCTACGACAGCCGTGAGAGCACTTCCAGCTTCACCACCGACTCCACAGCACGCACCAACCACCGCGCAAAATGGTCGCCGCCATCTTCCTCGGCTGCGTCGACCTCGAGCCGACCGCCAAGCCGATGCCGGACACGCCGTTCAGCGCCGACGCGTGCGCGGCGGCGTGCGCGGCGGAGTCGTCGCTGCCGTACGTGGCGCTCGAGCCGTTGGCGCACTCGTGCAGCTGCATGCCGGCGTACAACTCGAGCGGCCGCTACCTGCCCGGCGCGACCGCCGAGGCGTGCGCGGCGCACGCCGGCGACGGCGCGAGCGTCGCGGCGGCGTTCGCGTACAGCGACTGCGCGCTCGGCGCGTCGTGGGCGGTCGCCAACCTGAAGAAGGGCTGGTGGTCGGCCGACGTGCGCCTCGGCCGCTGGCAGCCCGCGTCGCTCGTCACGCTGCACTGGGGCGACGCGCCGGCGAAGTTCCGCTCGTTCTGGCACGTCGACGCCGCCAGCGGCGACCCGTCGGCGCCGCACGTCGACCCGTTCTCGCAGTGGCAGGCGGGCGGCGACTGGACGATGCGGCTGCAGCCGCACCCGCCCGCCGAGACGTACAAGTCGATCGGCATCAAGCTCGCCGACCCGGTGCGCGCAACTCGGCGCAATTCGGCGCGCAATTTCGGCGCAGTCGGCGCACGTCGGCGCACTTCAGCGCAATTCTGCTGTACAGACGGCCGACGGCCCGCCCATCCACCACCTCCCGCAGGTGCGCATCCCGTCGATCTCGTGCGCGATCTCAGACCCGCCGCCGCAGCCGCCGGCGCCGCCGTTCCCGCCGCCGCCGCCGCCGATCTGCTCGGGCGGCGTGCGGTTCGAGGTGACCGAGCTCGCGCAGGCCGGCGGCTCGCTGCGCCCAGGCACCTTCCGCGGTCGCGTGATTTTCGACGGGCCGTGGGGCCGCGGCGGCTTTCCGGTCTCTCTCGACTGGGGCGGCCAGCCCGCACGGATCGTGAAGGCGACCAACGCGCACGTCGCGTACGAAGGGCAGGATGGCGGCGGCGGCGCGGCGACGCTCGTGGCGATGAAGACTCCGGACCCCGGCTTCAACGGCTTCACGGTGGAGGTGGCGGCGCCGCAGCCGATCACGCCGTGCGTCTCCTGCGTGTTCCTGTCAAAGGAGACTCCGCACGTGACCAACTGCGCGCTGCCGCCGCTGCCGCCGAGCCCGCCGAGCCCGCCGTCGCCGCCGCCGTCGCCGCCGTACCCGCCGCCGTCGCCACCGTCGTCGCCGCCGCCGCCGCCGAGCCCGCCGAACCCGCCGTCGCCGCCGAGCCCGCCGCCGCTGCCGCCGGCGCCGGCGATCTGTCCGGGCGCCTCATACAAATTCGTCAAGAGTTTCGGCGGCGGAGCCTCGGTCGAAGTGCACGTCGCGCAATGGCAGGCGGGGATGCCGATCCACTTTGGGTTTGGCGCGGCCGTGTCCGTCGCCTCGCAATGGCACGCGACGCTCTTCGCTCAGGACGAGTACGCGCACACTGCCACCGTCATCCTCGCCAAGGACGCCGGCAAGGGCAACACGTTCACCCTGCGGCTGAAGACCACCCTCCCGCAGGAGAAGCTCCCGCCGTTTACGATGGTCTGCGGCGACACCTGCCTGGGCGCCAAGTTCGAAATCACGCGGAAGTTCAAAGCCGGATTCGGCGCGTCACTCCGGCTGCCGCGCTGGCAGCCCGCCGCCCTCGTGACGCTCTACTTCACCTCAGATTCTGGCGAAGCGGCGGAGGCAAAGGTCGAAAAGGCGTGGCACGCCAAGAACGTGCTGGCCGCGCCGAGTGCGGTGAGCCTGCAGCTCGATGACAAACCGGACGCCACGGGCGCGCTTCTGCTCAACGTGCTCAGCACTGCGGCCACCGGCGCCACGCTGCACTGCGGCGTGATCGCACCGCCGCCTTCGCCGCCCGCGCCGTCGCTGCCGCCGTCGCCGTCGCCGCCGCCGAGCCCGCCGAGCCCGCCGCCGCCGCCCGCGCCGCCCGCGCCGCCGCCGCCGCCCGCCGAGCCCGGCACGCTTGTGCCCGAGGTGCCGGCGTCGCCGCACGTCGAAACCGTCGGCTGCGGCTCGGTGCTTCTCACCTGGGCCGCGCCGTATGCGAAAGGGGACCCGCCGAAGAAGTATACGCTACGGTGGCGCGCGGCGGCGGGCGGCACCGCCGCGCTCTCCCGCCCGAGCTATACCACAGCGACCTGCCCCGCTGCCAACGCCACCTCCGGCTGTGAGGTCGGACACCTCCACCCGAAGACGACCTACGCCTTTTCCGTCGCCGCCTCCAATCGCGTCGGCACCTCCGCCTTCTCTCCCTCGATCTCCGTCGTCACCGCGCCCGCGCCCGAGGGCCCGCCGAAGCCGCCGGAGCCTCCCGCCGTCGGCGACGCTCCCAACTGCAAATCGGTGCGCCGCCTCTGCCTGCTCCTCGAACCTGCGAGACGGCGCGAAGATGCTTTGACTTTATGTCGAAAGCTGATATCCGAGCGGCTTTGAACCCCGACACACTGCGGACCCACACTGACTGAGCGCCCACCCTGTACCACCGCCGCTCTCACCGCGCGCCACTACCCTCCGCTCACCGCTCTCGCCTCGCACGCACCTCAGGTCCTCCTCCGATTGCCTCACGTGACCTCCTCCTGCTTCCCGGTCGCGTCCCTCTCGCTCGAGCGGCGCTGCCTGGCCAACTGCACGTCGATGCGCGGCAAGCCGATCTCGAAGACCGCGGTGGCGGCGGCGTGGGCGTCGCCGGAGTCGAAAGAGGCGAAGGCGGCGGGCGAGAAGGCGGCGGCGCTCGGCTGGCGTCGCATACGGTCGGACCTGACGGCGCCGGCGGCGGTCGATGCTCCGTGGACCATCGTGCTGAACGACCTCGACCCATACGCGGCGCTTGAGTTTCGTCTGGTCGCCCACAATGCCCGCGGCACCACCGCTGGGAAGTCGACCGGACTCATCCTGACCGATACGTTGCGCGCGCGCGTCGCGGACGCACCGCGCGTCACCGCCGGAGGGTCCGCGACGTTCAGGGTGGACTGGAGCGCTCACGCGAGCCACTGCCGCCCGCAGCTGTCGTGGCGTCTCGAGGTGCAACGGAGCGGCGCGCCGACTTGGGTGGTCCTCGCGTCCAAACTGGCGGCGCTGAGCTACACGGCCGAGGAGCTCCACTGCCCCGAGGGCTGCGCGTTCCGCGTCACCCCTTCCAATCTCAGAGGATGGCTCAAGCCGTCGGCACCGTCAGACCACGTGCCGTCGGCGCCGCTGGAGCCGCTCGCCCCCGGAGCCTCCAGAATCGAGCTCAGGCTGGCCCGCCGCGTGCTACCGGTGCCGGCCGCCGCCGCCGCCGCCGCCGGTGGCGACCCTTCTCTTTCCGCCGCCGCCTCCGCCGCCGCGGACCGCGCCGCCGACCGCGCCGCCGAAGGCAGCGGCGACGCGTTCCCTTTGGTGCAGCCCCTCCGCTCGGCGGTGGCGCACGCGCTCTCTCTTCCGTCCGCGCGCGTGGCGGTCCGCGA
>JACLAC010015183.1_pt1 | contig 13524 bp, 9 predicted proteins | sample 8027881 | NCBI WGS metagenome assembly JACLAC01 (sample SAMN15725517, study PRJNA655200) | protist metagenome | isolation source: fluorescence activated cell sorting (FACS) single amplified genomes of... | place: Spain: Blaines Bay Microbial Observatory, Mediterranean Sea | collected 2016-01-19 | reverse complement strand
TGATCTGCTCAGCATTGATACTTGTTTGAGAATCGGTCGAAATGGTTGATTCCCCGGAGAGAACTAATTGGAAAAGATCAGGGTTTTGAGGATTGGGGATCGTTCTTAAGTTCTTTTTCCATGAAGCTGAGATCGCATTCTCGTTTGTTTTTCCGTCAAGCCGAATCCAGCCTGGACCAACAATCTGTAAATCACCCAGTGAGCCATCTTGATTGGCTCGATACCGCAACAAATCAGCTTCCAGTGACATTTCATCGGATTGAATTCGTACGGGCTGTCCCGTGACAGTTTGATTTTTTTGTCCGGAAAATAGATTTGTTTCTGGATCGAAGGTCAAGGTATTTGCCTCGATCGATGCCGATGGCGTCGTAATCGTGGCCGGTGTTCCATTGGCAACTAATCGGGATAGCTCGGATATCTTTGTTTTTGAACGAGCGCTTTTAAGAGGAGTTGATTGCGTGTTGGAGGGTGCCCCAAACATTAAGACGAGATGGTCGCACTCGATTTTATTTTGTTGAGCGATCTGGTTGGCCGTTACGGAGTCGAAGAATTCGGCATATCCAGTTGCAAAGTTGAATTGGAAGGAACCTTTGCAGGTCACTTCGATCGGGCCGTCCTTACTGTTTCGCTGGTTTTCTGCCGGAGGCATTAGGGGCGATGCTGGTTGGAATGCGTTGGGAGCAAATTCAGATTTTTTGGATTCAGGTTCTAGCTGAATTTTCTCAACCCTTTCCAACTGCAGGTTGTGGATTCCCGTGATGTTCGAAAAATCGGCCAACGCGCTGGAGGGATGTGCCAGTTCGATCGTTAGATCGCTACCGATTCCAAGGCTCTCTCCAAACTTGAATTCAACTCTTTCTGGTGTTTTAATTTCATGCGGATCAATAGTGACGTTGCGAGTTGCGATGTAAATTAACGACTCATCTCTTGTTTTGTCGGAGCGCGAGTAGATCTTGACTTCCCCCAACAGTTTACACAGGACAGGTTTTATTCCATCGAAGTTCATTCCGTTAAGCGGTTCATTAAACTGAATGTTCGCTCCTTCGGTGGAGCGGACGATGAACGGACGTTCGCCTGTCTCACTGGGGGTGCCATCGTCTAGCGTTGTTTCGCCGCTTACAAACGTGAAAGGTGAGAACTCAACTGAACCATCGGGGCAGTTCTTTCTTTTTTTGAATAGAATGATGCCTTCGTCGAGCTTGAGCGTGGAGCACGGTTCGAGCTCCCAGTGATCCGAACCCGGTGGCAGGAGTTCGATAAGTCGCGATTTATCTTGGTGGAGTAGTTGCGAATCGTTTTCCAGATCAGATTCGACTTTGGTGATCGTCTTCTGCGGCCCTTCAAGTAGCGGGACAGCAAACTGTTCGTAGCAAGCATAAAGGCAGATGAGCGCGGCTAGCACCATTAGGTACTGCGCAACAGGGTTCAGTCGTTTAGGGAGCGCGATTTTTTGAGTTTTCGCAGAAGCCAAGTTCAAAAATCCTTTTTTTACAGCAGTCGCATGTCATCCTGACATTTGTCTTTGCGGTCCGGGTCGGTTTTTCTTAAATATCGTAATAGGTTTGCAGGAGCTCTTGCCAACGATTCTGAGACTTTAAAATCAACTCGATGAGTTCTCTCACCGCTCCGGAACCTCCTTTGGCCGTTGTCGTAATATGTGCAACCGATTTTAATTCAGCGGCACCATCGGCAACGGTGGCAGCCAAGCCTACCTTTGACAATAGGTTAAGATCAGATAAGTCGTCGCCGATGTAACAAACTTGATCAAGTGTTAGTCCTAGCTCTTCAATGACCTGGAGACCAACGGGTAACTTGCTTTCAGAACCCTGTCGGACAATTTCAACTCCCAATTCCACCATTCTGATCTTTACAATATGAGAGGAGCGAGCGGTGATGATCCCGAATTGGTGACCGGACCGTTGCCACAATTTAATTCCCATTCCGTCGCGAACATGAAAAGTTTTTGACTCGATTCCCTGGTTGTCAAAGCTAAGGTCGCCGTTGGTAAGAACTCCATCCACATCCGACAGTATCAGACGGATTGGTTGCATCCTCTGATCGATTTTCATATAGGCCAGCCATCTTACAAAGTTCAATAAATTCAGTACGTAAGGTTATCTTAGAAGCCTATCGCGGAGCAATGTTGGAAGAGGTGTAAGTGACGCTAGCACTCTTGTTTTTCCGTGTCGATTTTGTTGTCTCGACCAGTGAGAAATTGGCTTCGAACAGGTGCCTAGGCGGTTTTGGCGACCACGAAAATGCAGTCGAACGTCAGTTCCAGTTGATTAAATTGAGCCAGTCGATTTTCAAAAACGCTCTTAAACTGGCGATACCGCTCTTTTCCCAGTAGTCCGGCGTGGCGATTGGATGAAGCATTGGTGGCGCCGAGATTTCGAATGCCTCGAAATAAATCGTCGACAGAATGATAAATTAGCTGCCGGTTTTCTCGCTTGATGGTGATCTCTTTAAACTTCAGGTCTTCTAGAAGGTGTTCAATTATTTGTGGATTTTCGAATTGGTGTATGCGATCCGAAGAATCTCCAATCGCTTCCCAGGCGTTACGGATTTCGACAAACGTGGATGAGCCAAATGTAGACAGCAAGAGGTGTGCATTCGGTTTTGCGATACGAGAAATTTCGGTGAGTGCCTTGGCTGTATTGCACCATTGAATCGCGGCATTTGAAAAAATGACATTTGCGAATTCGTCCGGCAATGGAGTGCATTCCAAGTCGCAACAAATGAAATTGGCCTGTGGAACCTTTTGACGTGCCATTTCAATCATGCCGGGAGCGATGTCGATAGCGGTCATTTCGTATTTGCCAAATTTAGCCAGTTGTTTCAGCGGCCAACCGGTTCCACATCCGAGATCGACGAGTGTCCCCCGAGAGTGCTCAGGGATGGCATCGATCAAGATCTCTGCCATTTCATTCTGGAGTTGCGCAGCGGTATCGTAGGTCTTTGCGGCGCGGCTGAATTGGCGAGCGATTTGATCTTTGGCAAGTTTCATGATTCAGTTTTGCAAAATCGTGTTAGGGCTTTAATGTACCCTTTTGTAGATTCCAGGAAAGGTATGTGGCCTGTCTCCATTTCGATAAGTGAATGGGGTGAAGTCAAATTTTTGTTTAGGAAGTGGCTCGCTTCGATCGGTACCAGCGGGTCATTTTTCCCGGCTATGATTTGGGTGTCAATCGTAAGGTGTGGTAACTGGTCACGAAGATCGGTATTGGCAAGCATGGCGAGACCGTTTTGGAGTACCGCCACCGACGGGGTGTGGTGGGTGGCTATAAGCGACGTTAAGTCTTTTGCCATTCGACGAAAAATTCTCTGCTCAGCTCGATCCGTTTTGTAGAGTTGGAGTCGCAAAAACGATTGCAGTGCTTTGGTATAATCCCCGCGGAAACTGATGGCAAGTTTGTCGAACGCTTCTTTTTGAATGCCATGTTCCCAGTCGGAGCCTGTTAGAAAACGGGGAGTTGTCGAGATTAATTGGAGCTTTTTGATTCGTTCTGGATGTGTCAGTGCCGCGTTGAGCGCTATGGTGCCGCCGAGTGACCACCCCGCCCAGACCGCTCGGTCGGGTGCTTGGCTTAGGACGTTGTCGGTGATTTCCGAGAGTGACATTTCTGGCTGAGTCGGTGGTGAGTCACCGTAGCCGGGAAGTTCAATAAGATGTACCTCGAACTCTGGTTCGAGTTCGGGGATCAGGGCGTTCCAGATCGCGGTGTTGACGCCCCATCCGTGAACCAGCACAAGCGGGAGAGTCATTGAGCTGTCTCCGTGAGCGCGAGCATGGCGTCGGAACTAAGTGCTTCGATCAGTTGATCAAGGTCGGATTGGCGGTGCTCGCTAGAAATCGTAATTCGAATTCGAGCTGTACCGGTGGGGACGGTGGGGGGGCGGATTGCAGTGATCCAAAGTCCCTGTTGTTGGAGTAGCTTAGTTGCCCGCAGTGCAGTTTCCGAGTCGCCAAGTAAAATTGGCTGGATCGCGGTTTTTGAATCGAGCGCATTAAGGTGCAGGTTATCGATGGCTTGTCGGAAGTACTCAATGTTGGAATTTAATTTTCCGCGACGTTCCGGTTCCGATTGAAAAATCTCAATGGCTGCTAGTGTTGCCGCTGCAATTGAAGGGGGCAGGGCAGTCGTATAGATATAAGGTCTGGCATGTTGAATCAGTGAGTCGATGTAAACGGCATCGCCCGCGATAAAGGCTCCAAAGCTTCCCGCCGCCTTTCCAAGGGTGCCTAGCATCAACACTCCATTGCCGACGCGAATCTCGTGTTGCTCGAGCGAGCCGGCTCCGGTCTTTCCCAGCACTCCGAAGCCGTGGGCGTCATCGACGAGCAGAAGGGTTTCTGTTTGCTGGCAGATTTTCGTGAGTTCGTGAAGTGGGGCCTGGTCGCCGTCCATGCTGAACACCCCATCCGTGGTGAGAAGCTTTTTATTGGCGTTGGATTTCAAGAGGATAGTCTGGGCATGGCCGGAATCGAGGTGGCGGTATCTTTTTAAGTTTGCTTCACAAAATCTACCTGCATCGATCAGGGAGGCGTGGTTCAAGCGATCTTGCAGAACTAAATCTCCCCGCTCGAGAAAGGTCTGGGGGACTGAGAGATTGGCCATGTATCCTGTGGAGAAGACCATCGCTTTTTCAGCGCCAACAAAAGCCGCCAGCTTGTTTTCTAATTCCTGATGAATCTCTTGATGTCCGCAAATCAGGTGAGATGCGGCAGAGCCGGTGCCCCTTTCTCGAGTAGTTTCGATCGCAGCAGTGGAGAGCGCTGGATGGTTGGCAAGGCCTAGATAGTCGTTGCTGCAAAAGTTGAGATAGGTTTTGCCTTTAACTATTAACTCGCGCCCAACAGCATTTTGTGTTGCCTGCCGTTCCCGCCAGATCTTTGCCGTCACTCGGTTTCGGTGTTGTTGAATTAGTTGTTCACGCCAAGGCATATTCGAACTACCGAATCAAGGATTGAGGAGAGTTTATCTCAAGGCTTTCCGGGACGTCCGTTTTAACCGTGATGGCAACCGCACGATCCTTCGTCTTGTTTGGGCTGACAGGAGCCCGGCGATTCATCAGACACCTCAATCGAGGTGCTGTTGATGCCGAGGCGGCGAAACAGTTCACGGTCATGATTGACTGTTGCGTTGCCGGTAGTTAGTAACTGGTCCCCATAGAATAATGAATTAGCCCCTGCCATGAAGCAAAGTGCCTGCATTTCGTCATTCATTTCTTCACGTCCAGCGGAGAGCCGAACGTAGGAGGTGGGCATCAGGATTCGCGCGACGGCAATGGTCCTAATAAAGTCAAACGAGTCGATGTTTTCGAGGTCTGCTAAAGGTGTGCCGGCGATTTTCACGAGGTTGTTTATTGGAACGCTCTCCGGTGGCGGATCGAGATTGGCGAGTGTGGTCAATAATCCAACCCGGTCGTTTTGGGATTCTCCCATCCCGACAATACCGCCGCAGCAAACTTTCATGCCGGCTTGTCGGACGTTTTCAAGCGTTTCCAGGCGGTCGTCGTAGGTGCGTGTTGAGATGATCTCTCCATAATATTCTGGAGAGGTATCGAGGTTGTGATTGTAATAATCAAGGCCCGCTTCATTCAGTTTTTCTGCGTGTTCTTCGGTTAACATGCCGAGGGTGGCACAGGTTTCCAGGCCCAACTCTTTGACCGCTGAAACTGCTTCTGCAACCGCAGCGATATCACCGTCTTTGGGACTTCGCCACGCGGCCCCCATGCAAAACCGGCCAGCGCCGTTAGATTTCGCTTTTTTGGCGGCTTCAATAATCTGGTCGACCGGCATTAAGCGTTCGGTTTTGAGGCCGGTTTTGTAGCGGGCGCTTTGCGGGCAGTAGGCGCAGTCTTCAGGGCAAGCACCAGTCTTGATGCTCAAAAGACTGCTAAGCTGGACATGGTTGGGGTCGTGATGCGTGCGGTGCACTGTCTGGGCTTGAAAAACCAAGTCCATCAGCGGAAGTGCAAAGAGCTCCGCAACCGCGTCTCGTGACCAGTGTTGTTGTGAATTTTCAGATTCAGTTTTGGTGATTTGTGTCATTTATAGTTCCGTGTATTTCAGCCTGAGGCTTACAGTATAACCCAACGTGGCCGGTGCGCGGGATAGGAGTAAAGCTGTGAAATGGTTGTTATTTGCCGCAAATTGGGGGGCGATACTGGCTGTACCCCCGGTGAACGCCATTACTTAACGAGTCGCAAGATCAATTCCTTCGGTCGCAATTTTTGCGAGGTGACTGATTTGTTCACGATCGATGACGTAGGGGGGCATCAAGTAAACCACATTACCAATCGGCCTCAAGAGGCACTCATTCTTCAAGCCGTGTTGGTAGACTTTGAGGCCCCGCCGTTCCTGCCAAGGGTAAGGGACGCGATTTTTTTTATCGCTTACCATTTCGGCTGCCAGTACCATTCCCGTTTGTCTCACCTCCGCGATCTGGGGGTGGTCATTTAGATGAGCGAATGCCTCGCCCATAAATTTTGCGGTCGTTTGGTTTTCTTCAATAATATTTTCCGAATCAAACATGTCTAAGGTTGCCAAGGCAACGCCGCAGGCGAGAGGGTTTCCAGTGTAGCTATGCGAGTGGAGGAAGGCCCGCAAGGTTTCATAGTCATCGTAGAAAGCGTCGTATACGTTCTGGGTTGTCAGCACTGCTGAGAGGGGAAGGTAACCAGCGGTCAGCCCTTTGCCCACGCAAAGGAAATCAGGAGAGATTTCCGCTTGCTCGCAGCCAAACAAAGTTCCAGTGCGTCCAAAGCCAACTGCAATTTCATCCGCGATCAAGTGAACTTCGAATTCGTCACATAGTTTTCGAAGTTGCCGAAGGTAGGCTGCGTGGTACATTCGCATATTGCCGGCACATTGAATCAGAGGCTCAATGACTACCGCGGCAATGGTCTCGTGGTGTTGTTCGAGTTCACGTCGCATCGAATCGAATTTTCGCAGCGAATATTGCTCCCATGTTTCTTGCTCTTCTCGATGGAAGCAATCCGGAGATTCGACCGTTCGGCAAGTCATCAACAAGGGTTCGTACGTTTCCTTGTACAGGGCAACGTCCCCGACTGCCAGCGCGCCAAAGGTTTCGCCATGGTAACTGTTAGCTAGATTAACGAACTGAGTCTTTTTGGGCTTTCCTTTGTTTTTCCAATAATGAAAACTCATTTTCAGAGCGATTTCGACGGCGGATGATCCATTGTCACCGTAGAAGACTCGTTCGAGTTTCTGCGGCGTCATCGCTACGAGTCTTTCAGCAAGGCGTATTCCTGGTTCGTGGCTGAAGCCGGCAAAAATGACGTGTTCAAGTTGATTGGCTTGTTCGGACAAAGCAGCATTGATCGTGGGGTTGGCATGGCCAAAAATATTTACCCACCAAGAACTGATTGCATCGATATAGCGATTGCCGTCGAAGTCGTGCAGCCAAACCCCTTTTCCGTTTTTGATCGGAATCAAAGGAAAGGACTCGTGGTCTTTCATTTGAGTGCAGGGGTGCCAAAGAACGGCAAGGTCGCGCCGCATGAGCTCGTCATTGGTTTCTATTTTGGAGGGAGTATCTATCTCATTCATGTTTGGCTTTCGTAGTGAGTCGGATTGCCGAGGTGCTCGTGGCTTACTGACTTTTTCGAGTTGTTCCGATCAAAAATAATCCTAATCCAAGAATTAGGCTGCCGTAAATAATCAGAACAATGTCCAGCGATATTGAACGATTACACCAGTGTCGACACCGAGCTAGTTGCGAGGCCATGGCCAGACTGGTTGGATTTCCCGCGCATGGCGGTTTCACCGGTGACGGATAATCTGCTGCTATTTCTACTGTTCAGGCAGGGACAAAGCGGTCCTGTAATGCTTGAACCTCCATCTCCTGAGTTCGAAGTGCCAACAGGCCTTGCACTGCAGCTTCGCATGCCTGAATCGTGGTGATACAGGGAATACCATGTTGAACAGAGGTCGCCCGAATGGTGCCTTCGTCAGTTCTTGCTCCCTTTCCACTAGGCGTATTGAAAATCAGATCAACGCCTTCGTTCTTCATGTGGTCAATCAGGTTGGGGTGCCCCTCAATGATCTTCTTAACATGTTGAACTGGAATATCTGCTTCTTCAATGCGTTTAGCTGTCCCCGATGTTGCGAGGATGGTGTATCCCATTTCATGGAGGTCTTTGGCAATGTTTACCGCCCGGTCTTTGTGACGCGAACTAACACTCACGAAGACGCGGCCAGAGTTGGGGATCGTCACGCCCGCTGCCAATTGGCTTTTCGCAAACGCGATTGGGAACGTGTCGGCGATTCCCATGACCTCACCGGTCGATCGCATTTCAGGCCCGAGAACAATGTCGACTCCGGCAAATTTGCGGAATGGAAATACACTTTCCTTGACCGATACATGTGAGGGCAGTGGCTCTGAGGTAAGTCCAAGTTCGGTCAGTTTTGCACCGGCCATGACTTTGGCGGCAATGTTTGCGACGGGAACGCCGGTTGCTTTGGCAACGAAGGGAACCGTCCGGCTGGCACGCGGGTTTACTTCAAGGACATAGACGTTGATTTGGTCGTCTTCTTTTTTTACCGCGAACTGGACATTCATCAAACCGATGACTTTGAGATGTTGAGCCATCGAGATAGTTGCGGCTCGAATTTCGTCAAGTGTCTCTATCCCCAGAGAGTACGGTGGAATTGAGCATGCGGAATCTCCGGAATGGACTCCAGCTTCTTCGATATGCTCCATGATTCCGACGACGACGACGGTTTCACCATCACTTATGCAGTCGACATCGACTTCGATCGCGTCTTCGAGGAACTGATCGATTAGGACTGGTTGTCCGGCAGAAACAATGAAGGCTTCCAATACGAATCGTTCAAATTGGGATTTGTCATAACAGATCTCCATCGCTCGTCCGCCGAGGACGAAGCTTGGTCGAACGAGAACTGGATAGCCAACATTTGCAACTTCCTGCCTCGCTTCATTCATGGTGCGAGCAATTCCGTTGGCGGGCTGTTTTAGATTCAATCGGGTTAACAGTTGCTGGAACTGTTCACGATCTTCGGCAGCGTCGATTGTGTCGACGCTGGTTCCGATAATGGGCACGCCGGCGGTCGAGAGGGCTCTGGCTAAATTCAGAGGGGTTTGTCCACCAAACTGAACGATCACACCATCGGGTTGCATGCGATCGCAAATGTTGAGAACGTCTTCGACAGTCAGAGGCTCGAAAAACAGCAGGTCGCTCGTATCATAGTCCGTGGAAACTGTTTCCGGATTGGAATTGACCATGATCGACTCGATTCCCATGTCACGCAGCGCAAAACTGGCATGGCAACAGCAATAATCGAATTCGATTCCTTGCCCAATTCGGTTGGGGCCTCCGCCAAGGATCATGATCCGCGGTTTATCTGATTTGGGTGGAGTCTCGTCTTCTTGCTCGTACGTCGAATAATAATACGGAGTATAGGCTTCGAATTCGGCAGCACAGGTGTCAACGGATTTGTAGGTTGCGATGACTCCAAGTGACTTTCGAATTTCCCGGACCTTAAGTTCATTCGTGTCCCAGATGTGCGCCATTTGCCGATCGGAAAAACCGAATTGCTTGGCCAGTTTCATCGATTCTGAAGTCATCTCATTCAGTTGGATCGAGCGAAGGTGTTCTTCCATCTCGATGATTCCGACGAGATGTTCGAGAAACCAAACATCGATGTTGGTCAATGCGTGAACTTCATCGACGGTGAACCCGCTTTTGAATGCGTAACGCAAGTACCAAGGCCGTTCTGAGTTTGGAATCGAGAGTTTCGATCGGATGGTGTCTCGATCGGGTTGCTCGTCGGTGCCCCAGAGATCTTTGCTGTCACAGCCAAATCCAAAGCTTCCAACTTCCAGGCCCCGAAGTGCTTTTTGGAATGACTCTTTAAACGTCCTTCCGATTGCCATGGTTTCCCCGACACTCTTCATCTGAGTCATCAGCGTTGAGTCGGCTTCTGGGAATTTTTCAAAAGTAAATCGTGGGATTTTGGTCACGACGTAGTCGATGGTAGGCTCAAAGCAAGCTTTGGTTTCTCGAGTGATGTCGTTGGGGAGTTCCCAAAGTTTGTAGCCAACGGCCAGTTTCGCAGCTATTTTCGCGATTGGGAATCCAGTCGCTTTCGATGCCAGAGCACTCGACCGGCTTACTCGAGGATTCATTTCAATGACGATCATTCGTCCAGTGTCGGGGTTGGTCGCGAACTGGATATTCGAACCACCGGTTTCGACTCCGATCTCACGAATGACAGCGATACTTGCATCCCGCATTCGCTGGTATTCTTTATCGGAAAGAGTTTGCGCCGGGGCAACGGTAATCGAATCACCGGTGTGGACCCCCATTGGATCAAAGTTTTCAATCGAGCAAATGATGACAACGTTGTCATCGGTGTCTCGCATCACTTCCATCTCATATTCTTTCCAGCCGATGATGGATTCTTCGATCAAAACTTCATCGGTGGGGGATTGGTCAATTCCGCGGCGCGCTAGGAGATCAAATTCATCTTTGTTGTACGCAATCGCAGATCCACTTCCCCCCATTGTAAAACTGGGGCGGATCAAACAAGGCAGGCCAACTTTTTCCATGACAGCTCGGGCTTGTTCCACCGTCGTCACGGTTTCGCCAATGCAGATATCAAGGCCAATGTTGTTCATCGCCTGTTGGAAGCGGTCTCGATTTTCAGCTTTGTCGATGACGTCGGCATCGGCACCGATCATTTCAACGCCATACTTTTCAAGGATCCCGTGTTCAGAGAGATCCATTGCAAGGTTGAGCGCGGTTTGGCCACCGAGTGTTGGAAGCAACGCGTCCGGTTTTTCTTTGGCGATGATTTTTTCTACAATGCGCCATTCCAGTGGTTCAATGTAAGTTCGGTCGGCCGTTCCTGGATCGGTCATAATCGTGGCGGGATTGGAGTTCACGAGGATTACCTCATACCCCTCTTCACGCAACGCCTTGCACGCCTGAGTGCCGGAATAGTCAAATTCGCAGGCTTGGCCGATAACGATCGGTCCCGAGCCGATCAACATGATTTTTTTGATATCGTCGCGTCGTGCCACACTATTCCCTTATTGTGGGTGATAGGCGAAAAATGCCTCGGTTTACAAAATTTCCCAAGCGTACCAATCGCCCACGTTTTATCAAGGTGCGGCAGCCTAGAAACTGGTGAAAAAACTGGATATCCGCGAACAGAACCCCAGATTTTTTATTTGGAAACCGCTGATTTGTTCGCTGAGAATTTGATTGCGAAAATTTTTTATAAAACCAAAAATACGCGAACTGGCGAAGAGAGTCAGCCCAGTAAGCAGTCTAAGTCGTGATACGCCTCGGCAAACGCGGGTAATCGTGTCTGATCACCCGGAGACGGGATTACGCTGGGATTACGCTGGGATTACGCTGGGGTTACGATGGTCGCTTACGAGGTCGTGGTGGGAGGTCGTAATCGGGGTCATAGAGTTTGATAGTTTTTAAGAATTTAGCGGGAATAAATGCGTCATAATTCTTCTCGATCATGATGCAATTTAATTGATAAATTCTCTCGCCGACCGCAAATACCCTGGAGGTAACAATGAATGGTTCTTTATTTCGAGCGAATCGGTAAACGTACTGCAAACCGGGGTTACCATCGAGGGCAATGGGAAACGGGTTACGAGTCATACCAACTTCCTCGGCGGGCAGTAAATTCCCAAGCACATTAAAAACGCTCCCCCTGACGACTCCCTGAAGTGCCTCGTTAATCGCCTGCCGGTTAGCTGGTTCTGTGTGAAGGTCGTGATAAGAGAATATGAAGGTAACCTCCCCCTCGAGTACCGAACTGACAAAGATGCGGACTTTGATAGGTGGCTTGCCTTCGAGCGGCGAAAAACTACGCTCCACGTAAAATGGCTTTTTCGGCATCATGAAAGAAGCTCGAGCTCCAGTGGGTCGATGTGTTTCCCACTGGCTCAATTCCCCCTCGAATTCTTGGCCTGCTAAATTAGTTGCGCTATTGGAAATAAAGAGAATCAGGCAACTGACCAGTATCTTGGCCATGGACGCTGCTCGGAAATCAAATATCTTGTTTGTGATCATTGAGGGATGTTGGGAGCTGTTTGAAACAGTTGAATCCAAGTGGTGTAAAAACAAACGACCTTCCCTAAGTTTAATCGACAGTACGGAGTTTGCACTGACTTTGGGGGCAGAAATGACAATTGGGGTAAATCAACTGCCGCAAATGTTTTGAAGTTCAGCAATTTACACGCGGTTGCAGGGAAATAGCCTGTCTGGATTCAGAGGTGGCTTGACGCGTTGGCTAATTCGCGATTACTGGACGCCAGCGGATCGGTTTCGATCTTCGATTGCATCGAGGAGATCGGCAAGAACCTGGCGACTTTCCTTGGGTTCGTCGCTACTCGCTTGGTAGCGATCGTATTGAAGTTGAACGTCAGCAACTGTTAGCAGTGTTCCGCCACGTTTGACCGATTTGGCGAATGCCGCAGCGGCAACTTCGCGTTCGTCTGCGGGAATCGCAGTTTGACTGGCAAAATCAACCAAGATGCGTTGTGACTCGGGCGTGCCCAAGCTTCCAAGTATTGCACTGGCGTCTGCGGCAAACCCGGGGAGGTAAAGTAGTTTCGCAAGTTGAGCCTGTTCCCGGGGACTGATTCGATAGAAGTAATACCGCTCCCGATCGCTAGAGATTTTGGGGCATTCCCCTTCGAGTCCTTTCAACGAGGTGCATTTTGTCCAGTCCCAGCCGCAGCGGAGCATTTGATTCAGCCGTGGACAAACGGGTGGAACGATTCACCGAGAGTATCAGCTTCGATCAGAGGCTCTTCCGTCACGATATCAGCGGAAGTATCGCCCACGCGAAAATGCTGACCGATCAAGGGATTCTGACGGCGCAGGAATGCGATGACATCGAGTCAGGGCTCAACGAGATATTGCATGAGCTGCAAAACGGAACCTTCATAATTCGGGAAGAACTCGAAGATATTCACATGAATATCGAACAGGCTTTGATTGACCGAATTGGTGATACCGGGCGAAAACTTCATACGGGGCGAAGTCGCAACGATCAAGTGTCAACCGACCTCCGATTATGGGTTCGCGAATCCATTGATCGCGTTGACGGGCTTTTAGAGGGTCTACAGATCGCATTTGTGAATCGATGCTCGGATGATTTCGAGGTCGTCGTTCCCGCCTACACACACCTTCAGCGGGCTCAACCCGTCTTACTCCCACACCTCTGGTTGGCCTACTGTGAAAAGTTCCAACGTGATCGAGAGCGACTGGCTGATTGCCGAAAACGAGTCAATTTATGCAGCCTGGGTACAGCAGCGCTGGCGGGAACCACACTCCCCATCGACCGAGCAAACACTGCAAAACGCCTCGATTTTGAAGGGTTAGTCGCCAACAGTATCGACTCATCGAGTGACCGGGACTTCGTGATGGAGTCACTTTTTTGCCTCACCACCATTTCCGTGCACCTCAGCACCTGGGCCGAGGAATGGATTTTGTGGGCAACTTCAG
>JACLAC010002583.1_pt1 | contig 13525 bp, 6 predicted proteins | sample 8027881 | NCBI WGS metagenome assembly JACLAC01 (sample SAMN15725517, study PRJNA655200) | protist metagenome | isolation source: fluorescence activated cell sorting (FACS) single amplified genomes of... | place: Spain: Blaines Bay Microbial Observatory, Mediterranean Sea | collected 2016-01-19 | reverse complement strand
ATTTTTTCTACTCTTTTATCGGCAAGCAATCCTTTTCTTCCTTCCCAAAAACAAAAAAGAAAAGTAAATGAACACCACTTTTAAATGTTAAATTAACGATTACTGACACAGCACAAACGCAAACAGATAACTAGCTTTCAACAGTAGAAGAAACACAGTTCTTACTTTCTTTCTCTCTCTCTCTATCAACGGGTTACTTTCATTATGGGTAATATTATCAACACTGGGCCCAACCAAGCTGCCGTAATCTCAGGGTGCTCTAAGACACGGTTCGTAATTGGAAAATGCGGTTGCCAAGCATGGTTCTGCGAACAAACCCAGTACTTGTCGTTGGAACTCATGTCCTTGGTCATCCGGTCAAATGCCGCGGAAACGATCAAAGGTGTCCGCGTAAACTGTGAGTCAGTGGCCCAGATCAAAGTGAAGGCGTTGATGGTCCCATCAAGGTTGACTGGACGGACCTACGAAGGGCAGAAAGTCGCAGAGGACGGCCCGGGCCAGGGGGACGCGAAAGAGGACCTTGGCTACGACCTGACGGCGATTAAGGTTGCAGCGACCCACTTCCTTGGGGACTCCGAAAAGAACATCAAGGAGGCCATCCTGGCTACCATGGAAGGCCACCAGCGCCAAATCTTGGGAACCCTAACGGTTGAGGAAATTTACAAAGACCGCAGCGCTTTCTCGGAGCGCGTGCGCGAGCACGTGCAGGACGACCTCGCCGCCATGGGATTCGAGCTGACATCCTACACTGTCAAAAGCATTGACGATGCCAACGGGTATATGGAATCCCTTGGGATGACGCAAACATCTCTTGTCAAGCGCGAAGCGGCCGAGGGACGCGCGAAGAATGAGTCCGAGGCGCAGAAGAAGGTTGCGCAGTACACCGCAGACGCGAAAATCGCGACTGCCGAGTTCAACAGGAACGCCCACGTTTCCGTGAACGCGCAGATGGCTGAGGAGGCCGAGTCCGACCGTGACCTGAACCTCAAGCGGGCTGGGTTCGATGCGGAGGTCAACAAGGAAAGGGAAATTGCCAACGCCTCTGGGCGCATCGAAAAGGCGATCCAGGACCAAACTGTCAAGCGTGCCCTTGTTCAGCAAGAGGTCGTCGAAGCCGAAGTGCGACTGAAGGTCGCCGACCAGGAAGTTCTCAGGCAGCAGAAGGAGCAAGATGGTGAGAGTAAAGCAGAGCTGATGGCCGAGACCAACAAAGCAGAGAGTATCCGCGTCATGGCGAAAGCCAACGCAGAGCGTATCAGGATGCTGGGAGATGCAGAAGCCGCCGCTCAGGAAGCGAAGGGTGCGGCCGAGGCTGCCGTCCTTCAAAAAAAGGCCGACGCGTGGAAACAGTACGGCGACGCGGCTTTGGTTCAAATGGTTGTTGAAAAGCTCCCCGAACTTGCCGCGAACATGGCGGCCCCGCTGGCAAACACCAAAAACATGGTGTTTGTTTCCAACGACGGGCACGCCGGGTCGGGTTTGACCGGCGATATTGGCCGCATGCTGAGCCAGCTCCCCGCAACGGTGGAAGGCTTGACCGGCATCGACATGAAAAAGCTAATCACCCAAAACCGAGAGACGGAAGGTGTAAAGACCGGCGACTTGTAAGAAAATTGCGTCATCCGTAGCCCCCCACTTAGGATGAAAACAAAAAGCGTGCGAATGTCCCGTCACCTGGCCTGCTTTTATTAATTTCTTTCATTAAAAAAATAAATGACGACGACTCTGAACTCGGACGGGAGGAAGATTCACGAAAAAATATAATTATTGTTTTTTAAAAGTGATCATTTGTTATTCTTCTGTGTCTTTTTATTATAGCTATTATTATTATTATATTAGTAGTCTCTATATTATTTATTATTATTATATACATATATTTTTTACTGACCTGCTGGGTCGTCGGGTTGTTTTTGGGTTTTTTTTTTTTTAATAAAAAAATATAAAACGCAAAAAAAATGCCTGCTTGCACTTACCACGGTAAGAAGACTTTTTTTGGAGGATAAAAGTCTAAAAAGCGATGCACAAGGTGTTTTATGTACAAAAAAAAATCAACTTCATCGTTGAAGAAGTATGCAACGGTCGCTTCGTGTTGGAGTCGTTGGATTAGGCACGGCCGGGCTATCCACTTCGATCTTTCTCGGTCGACTGAACCACAAGGTGGACATTTTTGAAGCAACGTCTGAAAGCGATTTGGATATTGTCGTTGGTGCTGGTATTGGTGTTCAACCCATTGGTCTGACAGTGCTGAACCGACTGGGGGTCTTAGGTGACATTTTAGACCGTGGCTCGCGCATCGACCGTCTCCACTCCACTACTCGCGAAGGAAAGACGGTCCTTGATTTAAAGTATGCAGATTTCCGCCCTGAATTGCATGGCGTTGGATTGCACCGAGACACATTATTTCGGTCGCTTTATGACGAAGCGCTTTCGACGAACGGGAATGTCCAGGTCGTGCCAGGAACAAAAGTAGTAAATGTCAGTCGCGGCCCCAATGGATCTTATTTGGAAGTTAAAGGCTCGGCTGAAAAGGAAGGACCGTATGACTTGGTGGTCGTCGCCGACGGGCGGGATTCTCTCCGAAAAAACATGTCGCACGTAAAGCAGTACGAATCCAAGTACGAATACGGCTGTCTGTGGTCCATTCTTCCTGACGTGACGGGGGAGTTTACGACTGGTAAAGGGGGGGGGGATACTTCACCAGCGACTAGATTCTGCAAAAACCATGCTTGGCTTGCTGCCGACTGGGCAGACGCCAAAAACGGCAGAGGACGATCCCACGTTGGTTTCACTGTTTTGGAGCTTGCCCATGAGCACGGTGGCCCAGGTAAAGCGCGAGGGGCTGGATCGTTGGAAAGACACCGTCGTTGATTTAGAGCCACGAACGGAAGCTTTGGTGGGCGGCATCAAGTCGTTTGACCAGCTCTTGCCGGCTGCGTACAGCGATACCTTCATGCCTCGCCTGTACGACGAGCAGACGATGACAGCCTTTGTTGGTGATTGCGCGCACGCTACAAGTCCTCAACTTGGGCAGGGCGCCAACCTTGCGCTGGTCGACGCATGGGTGCTGGCCAACGCAATAAGTGGGTGCGATGGCAACCTGGAAAAGGCGCTGCATCAATACGATAGGGAGAGGAGATGGCGCCTCCGATTTTATCAATTTAACAGTAGAATACTCACACCAGTCTTCCAATCTAACTCGACAGTTGTCGGCGCGCTGAGAGACTTGCTGATGGGGCCGCTGTGTCGATTTCCACCGACCAAACTACAGATGTTGACTGTCCTATGCGGTGCCCAAAACAATGGATGGCCTTGGACAACTATACCAGAAGAGGAGTTCATGGGGTTTACGCAGGATGCACTGTAAAGAATTTAAGAAAGTCGCATTTAAGAGAATAGCATTTACTCGCATACTCTCTATCTGTTAAGAACAAAAACAAATTTTAAAAAGGGAAGACAAAAACAAGGGATATTTAATGAATAGGCGATAATAAGTACATTTATTAGTATACTGTATTATGATTCTATTATATTTTCAAGGGAGACGTTTCGACGAGAGCAAGGATGCAAGTATCTTTGGCGCGGAATTGAAAAATGGTCAACAACTTTGTGTTAACTATTTCAAACGAAGAGATCATTATGAAAAAAGGATAATTTTTATAAATTTAAACAGCCACAAATGTTTTCTAATATATAAAAGTATGCCAGTACGGTTCATTTTTCTAACGCCAACAAAAGAATAAGTGTTTGTTAGGGTGGCGTTTGGTCTAAATCGCCCATTTCACACAAAATTGTCCCTAGGAACCGCATTTCCAAGTCATTTTAAGGCAAACAATTTATAAACGTTCGTTCTGACATGGACGCTGTGACAGGAACGGTCGCCTGATCTAAACTTGTGTAGTTAGGCGTCCCACTTGCTTTCCTTTGTCATTTTCTGGCCGAAAGCTTCCATACTTTGAAAATCGAGTCGGATTTTTTTTCGCGCCAAGGAACTTGAACACTTTATTGAACAGGTGTCTATCATCGCAATTTACTTAATATAAAACAACGACGGTCGTGTTTCTCAGTTCTTAAGAAAATGGGAGGAATTTTGTCATTTTTTGTTGTTAGTTGTTGAAATATATTTCCTTCGTTTTTTTTACACCGAAAAGAAATGTTAATTTATTTTAAGAGATGCTGTGTTAATATAAAATACCGATTGCTAAAACAAAAAAATTGCAAAAGAACAATTGTTGTTGGTACATTGAAACAAAACTGGGTTTTTTAATGCTGTGTATATGTGTTTACTTTTACAAAAATAGTTGCTACTTTATTGTTTGTTATAAACACTTTTGTGTTGGAATATTTCTTTCCACAAAAACATAAAACAAACAAAATGCAAAGGAAGAATTGGTGGTGGTGGTGGTGGTGGTGGTTGTGTAAATTATGAATAAAGCTTCAAAGCCACTCAGACTCAGACTCATCGTCACACTCAGTTTCAGCCGCTTCACTGTTCGTCCATGACTCATCTGTACCGGTCTCGTCTGTGCTGGTGTAGTCCGAGCAATTATCGTCTAAACTCGTTTCGGTCTTTTCTAGCCCCATGAAAGCTTCAGCCAGAAGGCGCTTTCCTTCATCTACCATGGCTTCCTTGGAACCGGCGGAACTGACGGTCGTCTTTTCGTTACCAGAGAGACCTTGGCTGAATATATCAACAGTTCCCACCCCTTCGCAGAATTCTCTCACTGCCTTAAAGTCAATACCGGAACCGGACAGACAAAGGTATAGTTGTTCTCGCCACGGGCGTTTTACTGAATGTGGTGTAAAACAGCAGTGCGGTGTGCTCCCCTCTTCTTCAGACATGGTCGTAATTGTTTTCCCAAACAAATTCAAATTCTCACAGTCCCAGTGCTCTGGGACCAACCCTTCTAATTGCAGCTCTTTGAAACACTTGTCCCTAATGGCCGTTGGGCACAGCACACTACAAGAGATATCGCAAGAGTTGCCTTTTTGAGTGCCCGCACGCAACGAAAAGGACTGTTCGACCATCATGGATTTCAAGCTAGTGACCCTCCTGGCAATCAATCGATTCGGCGAAGCGCTGCTTGAGTAGTCCCTAATGTCCAACCTCAACAAATCACCTGCGCTCAGTTGCCCTAAGCCCGACGTACCGATACTGATAGGATCCCATTCGGGGGACGACTCTTTCGGAACGCAATCGGTCTTGTGCACACAGACAACACCAGGACTGCTGCTCTCGTCAAATGCATCGCCCATTGCATCGCATGCAAGTTTGACATTGTTAACTTTGTTTATAACACAGTACGGACTGGGTTTCCCAGACATCCATCCCCCCTTCACACCGTTTGCTTTAAGGCACAAATACGCAGTTTTGGATTCTGTCACGAACGCCACGCACGTATCCGTAATACTCTTCTCAAGCTCTTCTACGGCAGCTGCTTGCGACTCTACCCAGTGCTGGAATGTCCGCACTCGGGGCAGCATGATACAGAGCGGTGTGCGATAAACTTCAGCGTGGGAATAAAAGTCAGCGTATACTCTGTTGGCGTGCTCTATCGCATCTTTCGGGACGTGCGACCATTTGTACCCTTTCCAACGTCCCTGTTTTGTAACATATTTTGAAGATTCCAGATTCAGTTTCATATGCCCCCCCGCAGCATTGTAAAACACCAAGGTCTTCTTTCCTTTGGTTCGTGTCAATTCGGCCAAGGATGTGGAGCAGGAGTAGGAAACTTCAGTTTGTTCGTGCATGTGGCTGAAGGATACTACCAATGCCAAATTAGTCGATGCACTGCTGTCGCCGAAGGGAGTCGGCAAACCCCCGTGCTCGCTGCACAACGGGATGAATAGTCTTTTGAACGGGTTCGAGTGCTTTTGAAGAGGCAAAAGTTGAATCAAATTTTTGTAGTACTCGCTGAATGGCATTTGGAACGACGCGCCGTGGCTGGCCCGTGCATCGAGCGGGTCCGAGCAGTGCGCCAAACTCTTACTGAAACGTGTTGGAATACTCACATAGGCCTGGAATGGGTACTTGAATATCTTAAAGCCCTCCAAAAACTTGAGACTCACTTCTAGACCTTCGACTGGAGAATACAGGTATGTTTCCATGAAAGTTTGTTTTTTATTGGACAAGCTCCATTGCTCAAACGAGCAAGACGCGTTGGGGTAGGTCGGCTGGCTGAGAATTCTTGATTGGTAATACTTATACCTTCGGCTGGACTCCGGGATCGTTTGGAGATGCTGCCACAATTTCACGCTGCAGTTTGGAGGAGAGACTGTAGATGCTGTTGCACTCTTCCAGCCTGCCATTTTTAAGTGCAGCATGCCACTATTCGTGTAAGGTTCAACGGATATCTCTGCAGTTTCCAAACGCCGTTGCCGGTTAACTAGCGGGAAACCTTGCTCCGCATCCGTGCCGCCAGCATTGATGGCTTGCAGCAACTGAACAAATGACATCATGTGTGCCCCAATCAACTGGTCGTCCATGATTGCATTGTGATCAAAGCATTCTATCAATATGGCTGCTTCCCTCGCTTGCAAAAAAAGTTCTAGCGGGAGAATTACCTCTGGCCACACAGGGTTGGCATTGTTGGCGTTGTACTGTTTTCGGTTTGACCACACCGTTTGCTTGTCAAGGACGCACCCCGTAGTATCACAGTCCTTCACAAACGACAGTGACAGGTACGCATCGCTTTGGGAAAAAGTGTCCTTTTTGTCCAAGTTGAACGCGCACGGAATGAAAGAAATGGCACCCTTCGTATCCCATTGCTTGAATGGGATCCCGCCGCCCTCGCGAAACTTCTTTTCCTCCTCCGGTTTTAGTTTGCACACATTTGATTTGAACTGCTCTAACGAGCACCACTCCTGGCTTAACACCCCTCCATTCTTAAGAATTAGCTTACCTCTATTGATGGTCTGTTCAGTGTACCACATGTACTCCCCGTGCAACACCTCTGGCACTTTGTTTAGCCCCCCCCTTTTGACACTGCTGACCAGCTCCAGGGCAGACTTGGCCTGTCTCCCAGAATTCGGTCCCCCAACAACAGGATCCAGGCGGTCGACCATGCACTCGGACACTTCTTCAATGTACACCGTCCCACTCTTGAGATAAAGGGTCCCCTTTTCTATGGCTTGCTGTTCCGCGTGCCGATTGCTCAAGTGAAACACCAGGGATGGCTCCTGCGGGGTTCTTGCGTAAAACTTAATCAGCAAATCTTTTACACTAGTTTCGAAGCCGCCGATCAAATCATCCTCGTCGTGGGTGTTTTTTTTGTAAATTTCGAACATCAGCAACCTATCTAAGTTTTTGTTAGCATTGTGAGTACTCTCATCTTCCAACAACAAAGAGTAAGGGATCTTCACTCTTCGCCACCTTGGCCGGTGCAAAATTTTCTTTTCAGCACTAACCCACACCTGGCGCCGTGACCCATCGGTCAGCGATGGGGACGACCAGGAAATTTTTGCGTAAACCCCGTGGGTGGCGAACAAGCTACTCTTTGTATCCAGCCCCATTGCAGAGAATTGCAAAGATAGGGCCCGTTTGCCCAACTTCCATGCCTCGTACGGTACCCCTTGCCCAGCACCAAAGTACTTCCAGCGCTGCTCGTCTTCAACCTTGAGAAGCACATTGTATAATTTCAAATCAGCATAAAAAGGGCCCTCTGGTCGTATCAGTTCGGCCCCGCGCTTTCGACATTGCAGCTCGTACCAAGCGCGTTTCCCTTCAAGTTCAAAACTGTCCTTGAGAACTTTGGTCGCTTCGTCGATGTACTTGTCTTCACTTGCCACTTGTTCGTTTACCATATCCCAGTGGGACCTGATACGCGGGTCCAACAAGACTTCGTGGGCTCTAATTTTCGCCCTTCCCGAGTGTTCGTAGTAAATTCCTTTTTGGGCGGACAGCAATTTTTGCGGGGGGGACACCAAAAGCGCAAAGCTTTCCCTCTTGTCCAGCATTTTCTTCACGCTAGTTACAAACTCGCCGACAAGGTGCGCATCGGATTCCTCTGCAATGTCTGTAACATCAAAAATTTGGACCAAAAGAAGGCGATTCACCTGGTGCTCAAACCCGCATAAACCTTCATGATAAAGCAGTGCTATGTTATCCCAGACCGGATTTTGACGAACTTGGACGACTGCTGATTTCCAGATAGTCGTAATTCCCCGGAGAGGGGACGCTCTATCTCGGTTCGCTAAGATATCTCTCGTGAACTCTTTATCGATAATAGAAATTGTTGCATAGAAGTCCCTGGTTTTGCCTTTATCTTTCTTCTTTTTGTTCTCCCTTTTCAAAAGATCGATGCCTTCCAACCGCATGTTCAGTGCCCGGAGGACTCGAGGTTCGTATCCAGCAAATTGTTCCATATCGACACCCCCTTCATTGCACAGGAACCTTTCCCCGCTTCCTTTCGCAAAGAGCATGTTGCTAGTGTTTGTCGCCTTGACTTTTTGCTTGCACCACTCCGCGTACAATATGCCCATACAGGTATGGTTATTTTTGAATCGTCTCAACTGACTTTCTTGGAATGAATTGAACTCACACTGCTGCTGCACCTTCAACGGGCAATTTCCATCGGGGAGAAGGACTGTTGTTGGGCGAGCCGCTTTCGACAGGACTGGCACCCGGGCCCTGTTAGACCGAATGATCATAGCAAACGGTGGGACATAGGCGGCCATTTCCCCGAAAGCGTGTTGCACGCTTTCTGCGAGTTCAAGGGCGACCACCGCATGCCCGTGCTGGCTCATCAAAGTTTCGACAGACGTAACCCCGAACATCTCCACTGGTGGCATCGGTGAGTTGGCGATAGAAAAGGGCGATTCTATTTTTATGACAAATACTATCAAGAGCTTTGGGTCAAGGTTGCACAATGATTTCATTGGGACATAAGTGCTGCCATGGTATACATACGATTCAGGCACAGACTCAAATGTTGATTCACTAAACACTTCAGCCACGGGCTTGTTATTAGGCAGGTAAGAAAATATTTTTGGCGGGGTTTGCAGATGTCGCAATGGCGCCATGCCGAGACCACCGTTGATACTTTCAATTGAGATTGCAAGACCTTCCGCTCCTTTCAACCATTCAGAGAAATCGATCACCCTTGCGCGCTTCAATAAATTATTTCGCCCTTTGCGATATTGTTCCATGCCTACCGTCTCCCCTTCATGCTGAAGAAGGCATTCGGGACGCTTTCCGTCCCGAAAACGATCGATAACATTCTTTTTATAGTGAGCATACTCACCACGGTACGCACGATCTAGGGCACTCTTGTCGGTTTTAATTTTCTTTGACCGTTCCAGCACGTCTTCGTAGCAATAACATTTAGCTCGAGCGTTTCTTCTTTCGGCAAATTCCAGATGCCCCACTGTTGTCGCTTTTATGTCCAAACGCACCGCCACACGGTACGCAGCAGAGCCGCTTGTAGGCTGGTTGAACTTCTCCCATTGTGTTTCGCTGTACTGCAACGGCAGAAATAGACTCTTCTGCTTCGAAGCCATCGCCTCCTGAATCTCCCGAAAAGAGGTCAACACGAACCCGTGTGCTAGTTCAAAAACTAAGAGACGATCGTCAGCATTTTTTGTCCCACACAGTTCGAATTTCCGTAATGAAAACTGGTGTTTGCTCGAGTTCCTCTTCCATGACTGTTTTAAATCTGTGCTGTGTTTATGCATAGAACTTTGCCAAACGTCCCTTATGAACTCGCCATTTTCTTTCATCCAGTGCACGGAAACGTCTGTGTGGCCACGGAAATCTATTAGCTTGACGGTCACGTGCAGCATTTGTTCACTTTTGCACCACACAGTAAAGCTTTTCCCTTTGGCCTTTTCGAACGCCTCTTCGTCTTCCCTAGACTGCTCTTTGCGAGCAGCAACAGCTGATTTCAACGAAGGCCTTCTCTTCGAATCGTTAAAACGATATTTCGTGTCGGTGATCGTGTCCCGTCTATATTTTTCGTACATCATTATTGTTCGATTCTCGTCCACTGTTTCTGTGCCAGTACTGAGAAGTATTTCCAAGTCGAAGGGGGGCATCTGAGTATCGTAGCGCATATCTGAAAGATTCCGACTTTTCTCACGACTGTACGACCCTTCCAATCGGACGGTGTTATTGTTTGCCGTTTTAACCAATTCACCGAGGGACGTTTCCAGCCTACGGCCCCTGTACCCCGGACAGCCGAATTCGAACACTAGCAGGCGTTCTCTATCAATGCTTGTGTCCGTGCCGACGAGCTGTTCAACGGTACACGGTGGAAAGTCTACCCGTACCATCGTTTGGTGAGAATACACCGTTTCAGAAACTTCCGTTATTTCGTTTGACTGTAACCTAATTTCTTCGGTCGCATCTCCTTGGTAAGCTACCATTCTAGTAGAGACTGCTGGCACGCATCGCGCGTCGTGAAAGTAAACATTGAAAGAAATTTGGAGACGGTTACGAGTCGCCACTTTCCTCCACCTGTTAAACGAAAGGCCTCCTCCCAGTATAAAGAATTTATTTTCCTCACGCAACCTCTCCTTCCGCTCAGCTGCTAAATCCGCCAACCGCTTCACAGTTGGCATGACAGCGCTTTCGCCACCCTCGGCAATGGAGACTCCATCTACTGTAAGAACCATGCTACCAGTGAATTGTAGGCCCTCGAACGGGCCTCTGCGCTTAAGCAACGATTCCTCTTTGTAGGTCATGTGTTGCGTCCCGTCGAAGCCGAATTTTTCCCGCCTTAGTTTTAGGACGAACTTTCCAGCCTCACTGTCATCAAACGGGGGAATATGCAACGTGCTATCCTCCTTTGAAATGTTGCTGTACAGTAGATCTTTAAGGGTCGTCGAGACTGCGCCAACAAAGTGATCCGATACTTCGTCTGTCTCAAACACAGCAAATCGCAGAAAGGCAGGATAAAATTCGCTAAAAGATACATGAGGAATTATTGACGGCGTTGTATATGAGGGGCAAGTCGTGTTTGAAACGAGTTCTGTCCTTCCCGTTTCCACCCACACACCCCCCCAATTGATGTACGTTTTCACGTACGAGTTTGCGGCCCCAGAACGATCAAAAGTGGGAAGGTCTGAGCAAGATATACGGACTTCGTAATAATCCCGTCTATCCATGCTACAACTGGTGCAAACTTTTTCAGGGCAACTCGTTTGCGTCAGTTCGTAGTAGAAGAGGGGATTATCATTTGCAAGCGCGTTTTGTCCGGCTTTGAGTAGGTAGATTGGAAAACTCAATTCTAAGGGGTATTCCTATTAGTAATTCGAAGGCAGGCGGCGTATTCGAACGAAAAGAAATAGAATAGAGAAGAAGATATGATGAGCAGCGCAGCAGACGACGACGACAACTTTCAACTACGAGTAATAATCCTCGTCGTTGGTGGAGGAGTGGAGGAGAAGGTTTTTTATTATTCCCTGACTGCTGCTGTACGGTATTATATTATTTTGTTACTTATTATTATAAGACGTACTGCGTACTATTTAACTTGGTTTTTTAAGACACCCTAAGCGAGTCTGAACTTTTTAGTAAGTTTATACCAATACGATCGATTGCAACGACATCGTTCATGGCATTGCTGTCGGATCCACCACGCGTGGATAGCGTCAATTTTGACATTTCGCTACCATCCGCAGTAGATGTAAATGCACCTTGAAGACTTCCTATTGATTGCTCTTCTCCAGCACCATTATTAGACACTAAAGTCGTGTTGACCCTTATGCCAGAGTGGTCCGAGATAATTTTTTGTTTTTTAACAAAGGAACTTGGGGAGGATCTGCAATAGGAGGAGACATTGTTCTTGAACTGACACCTTCTTTTTTCTTCAATTTTAATTACTATAAAATAACAGCCAATTTTTCTTGTTTTTAATAAGTCAAAAAAGAAAAGAAAAAAGAAGGTAAAATCGTTCAAGAACCCAAACTCCTCCTTGTTCCAGAATAAGACGAATTTATAAAATATTTTTATTAAATTTAATCAGCTGAGCACTGTCGATCATACCATGCGTGTGGTCTTTGACTGTAATTACAATTCGGTCAATGTCCATTTGCTTCTCAAACAGCAATCTACCACCATCCTCTGCTCGCACTCGTATTTTCAAATGCGTAAACAGGTCCTTTTCAAAATACTCGAGGCATTCATATTGCGGTTCTTCTTTCATTTCTGCCACATGGGAACGTGGTCCTGAGCCGATTGGTTTCGGTTTAATCGTTTGCTCGTGCGTCTCCCTTCCGTTCTCGTCAACGCTCAATAACCACACTGACTTTTTGGATTCGTTGGTAACTTGAACAGTTCCAGTGTTTTTAGTCACGCCTGTACGAGGCCAGTGTTCAACAATACGGGCTTGGGAATAAATTCCAAGCTCGTACTCATTTTCCTCCTTTTCCAACCTATCTACCACTCCATAGATGTTGTTGTCTAGCGACGCCAAAAGCATGTGCTGGCGGAAGAAGTTGGAAAGTGATGGCATGTCCGATTTGCCTAATTTTAATTCTTTATATGAACGTTTCATGTCCCCAAACTCACTAATGCCTACCCTTTTCAGGCGTTCTTTTATCTTACCCACCTGTCTCTGTGCATTAACTTTATATTCGGAGTTTTCAAGATCTTTTATAGAGACCGATTCAACTGTTTTGATGTCGCAGCAGACGTCATTTTTCTCATCAATGTAAAAATATGTTTTAAAGACATCATGGGTTGCCTTTGGGTTGTAAAAATTCATTCTTTTTTCATCCGTTTGTTTCCCTTCATCTTCTGGAATATCCGATTTGCGATGCGTTTGTTTCCCTTCATCGCTTTTTTCTGATTTTTCCGCTTCGGCTCCGAGCTTTTTCCTGAAAATATCCTTCCATACTAGATATCGCGATTGTTGGCATGCTTCCGATACTGGAGACGAAGGCGTCGCAAACATTTTTTGAAGTTGTTTCCATTCCCAACGAACCCCGGTGCTTACTTCTCGAACCCCCTTTGCTTTTATCCTAGCGTACGTATCTCGAATTTCGCGGTCGTGAACAATACCATCCAGGGACTTAACTTGAATCAGTCCGTATCCAACTAAATCAATGGAAATGTTTGTCTTGTTATGAAACGTGCAGGATCCAACATACGGCATCGGCATCATTTTGTTGTTGTGTTTCAGTGTTAAGTGTAAGATGTCATTTACGGGGTCAGTCGCAACCTCTTGGCCAATGGTGAAGTCAGTTTCTACCCTCTTCCAATTTACTTTTGCACCATTCATCGTCTTTGGGATTTCTCCGCTCACGCTCTTCCATTCCATTGACTTGTACAGCGACCCTTTCGAAAAATCCTTTAACGAGATCACGTACTGGCCTTTGAGTTTACCGTTTTCGTGCAGTTCTCCCCATAAATGTATGTCCTTCTTGCTTTTCTCTGCATGAACTGTTTTTATTTGTTTTTGCAACCGTTCTTCTTTTTTTTTCAACGCCTGCAAGCGCATCATTTCAACCTTTGCATTTTTGACAGCTTGTTTTTCTTTTTCGGTACCCCATCCGACATAGGACGAAAATGACTTATTCTCACTTTCCT
>JACLAC010001455.1_pt1 | contig 13526 bp, 9 predicted proteins | sample 8027881 | NCBI WGS metagenome assembly JACLAC01 (sample SAMN15725517, study PRJNA655200) | protist metagenome | isolation source: fluorescence activated cell sorting (FACS) single amplified genomes of... | place: Spain: Blaines Bay Microbial Observatory, Mediterranean Sea | collected 2016-01-19 | reverse complement strand
CTCTTTCGCTTGAACTGGACCGATGGTTGGTCAGTCAAGGTGATCCTGGTATCGAACAGGATACGCCCGAGAGTCATCGAGCGGCCAAGCGGGGTGAGCATCGTTTTCGTGCCCCTAGGGTGGACAAATGAATCCATTCAATGCTGCCTCTGCAGGCGGGATTGCGTGCGCGTTCAGCTTCCCTGCCCTTCCTCTGATCGGAATCTTGATTGTGTTCTTTTCTGCGCCTGCAAATACATCGGCTGAACTGCCGGGTTCGAATCAAGTCCTCCGTAAGATTGTATTTGGTTCCTGCATCAAGCAGGATTTGCCAACTCCTATTTTCTATACCATGGCAGGCGAGTTTCCTGATCTTATTCTGTTTCTCGGAGACAATATCTATGCCGACACTGAAGATATGACTGAGATGCGCGCGAAGTATGATCGTCTTGAGGCGAATGCTGATTTCCGTCGTTTGCGATCTGGGTTTCCGATTATGGCAACTTGGGATGACCATGATTTTGGAGTCAACGATGGTGGGGCAGATTTTCCTCAACGCGAAGCATCTGAGCAAGAGTTCATGCGTTTCTGGAAGGTGCCTTCGCAGTCACCCATTCGTACTCGCCCTGGTGTTTATGACGCCCAGATTTTTGGCCCTGAGGGGCAACGCGTTCAGGTGATCATGCTTGATACGAGGTATTTTCGATCTCCCTTGAAGAAAGGTGAGAAAAGAGTTGGCGGTCCTTACGTGGCCGATGATTCCCCTACCAAAACCATGTTGGGTGAAGCTCAGTGGGCGTGGTTTAAGAAGGAGTTGGAAAAACCTGCTGAAGTACGTTTGATTGGCACCAGCATCCAGTTGCTGCCTGAAGCAAAAGGGCAGGAAGCTTGGGGTAACTTGCCTCGTGAACGCTCAAGGTTGATTCGCCTCGTCAAGGAAACCAAGGCAGGTGGTGTCATATTTTTGAGCGGTGATCGTCATTGGGCCGAGTTGTCCTGTCGCCGTGAACAAACGCCATACCCTCTGTATGAAATTACATCCAGCAGCTTTAACCAGATTCATCCACGTGGCACGCCAACGGAAAATAGATTTCGGACAGATGAACGAACTTATCATCGGGAAAATTATGGGGTTGTCCGCATTGATTGGAGTTGTGACATTCCCACGGTGACGTTGGAAGTGAAAGATATGGAAGGTGCCATTCGCATCGAAAACAAGATGACCATTGGTGACTTGCAGCCGAATTAAGATCGTGCAGCCGAATTTAAATACTGAATCACATTACAGGACGAAGGTGTCATTGTGCTTGTTACTGAACAGAGCAATCGCAGCAATCAACGCCAGGCGTTGGTGTTTGCCGCAGTGGTGGCAGGTGTTGTCTTGGTGTTGGCGTTGAAATGGCACCTTGTTTTATTGGTTCTGCCCTTGGTCTATGGTACCTACCATCTGATGCGTCGACGTACGCTGAGACGGATCAAGGTCATCGCCGAGCCTCTGCCTGACGCTTGGGAAAACGTGTTACAGAGTCATGTTGTCTTCTACCAAGCGTTGGATGAAGCGGGCCGCGAGCGGTTCCGGAATCTCATCAAGGTGTTCATGGACGAGGTGCCCGTGACAGGCATCCGAACGGATGTCGATGACATCACACATGTTTTGGTTGCAGCAAGTGCAACGATCCCAATTTTTGGATTTGAAGATTGGGAGTATTCTGGACTTGGAGAAATTCTGATTTATCCTGGCGCCTTCAATGAAGACTATCAAACAGATCAAGGCGTCAGTCGAAATACGCTCGGGATGATCGGAGTCAATCATCTCAGTGGAGTTATGATTCTTTCTAAACCTGATTTGATCTCAGGCTTCAAGAATCACAAGGACAAACGGAATGTTGGGATCCATGAGTTTGCGCATCTTGTTGACAAAGCAGATGGGTCAGTCGACGGCCTTCCGAATTGTGTTGCCGGCGATGCGGCTGCTCCATGGATTGGCTGGGTTGCTGAAGAACTGAAACGCGATCCACGAGCCAGGGAAGAAATTGATGACTACGCCTATACCAATGAGGCAGAGTACTTTGCGGTTTTGAGCGAATACTTTTTTGAAGACCCTGAGCTGTTACAACGGCGTCATCCAGAGGTCTATAGCATGATGCGAAAGATGTATCATCAGGATACGCGAAGCTTTCTTTCGGCAGTCAAGCCTCGCGCGCGTCGGGTGGGAAGAAATAGTCCGTGTCCTTGCGGGAGCAATAAGAAATATAAAAGATGCTGTAGTCGCGGCACCAAACGCGGCATGAAGTTGAGTGCCTGAAGCGTCAAATGTCAGAGCGATCCTTCGGTTTTTCATTGTCCACCTCCACCGTCGGGGTGCGACCCGCCGACGAAGAAATTCTCTGTTGAAAGAACGGATAGACAAGCAGTCCAAGCAGTAGCGTGATGCCACTGGCGATCCCTTGCTTGTAGTCATTGATCCCGTACAGCACCGCAAGAAATAGTGTTGCTGCAACGTAAATAGCTGCTGGAATTCCAAACAACGGTAACTTGGTTTTGGCGTCCATCCTTCGCAGTCGGAAAATCATGCTGATCGTCAGGGCTGAGCAGAGTGAAAGGGTCAGACCGAGGTAGCCCAACAGATCACTGATCGTTGTGAGTGAGATTCCTGCGATTGCCAAGACTGCTTGAAACCAGATTGCTACCACAGGTGTTTCAGTTCTAAACTGGAAAGTTCGAGGTAGGAAGCCATCGTCCGCCATCTTTGCATACACGCGGGGACCGGTCATCACCATGGCGGAAACTGAGGTGAAAAGTGAGAGACAGATGATGATGCGAACAACGATTGCAAAGGATGTACCACCAATTGCATCGGCAGCTGTTGCGGCGATTTGTGAAATGTTGTTCGGATCCGTAGCTACGGTTCTCTCTGGCGCGTAAACAAAAATTATATTCAGTGCGATGTAGATCAACGTGACGATCAGCGTGCCACCAACCATCGCTCGGGGTACATTTCGCTTTGGTGATTGAATCTCACTGGAAATATAAATTGCTGCATTGAATCCTGCGTAGCTGAATGAGATGTATACCAATTGCTTTGCAAATTCGAGAAGGCTGTGCGGTATATTCGAAGTTGTAGGGATGCCGTCTTGTTTACCGTCACCCCAATTTGAAAGGTGTATGATTGCGTAAGTGACAAAGCCAGCAATCAATGCCATTTTGACTATGACAAAAAAGTCTTGCGCTCTTGCAGCAGATCGTACTCCGACCGTGTGCATGATTGCCACGAGCAAGACCGATGAGATAGCTATACTGCCATCAGGTAGAGGGTCTGTATTGAGCAAAGGCCGCAAATAACTCTCGAAACCCAGGGCTGCTATGGCAATGGCACCCGTAAAACCCGCCAGAAGCGATACCCAGCCGGCCATGAGGCCAGCAACTGGGTGAAGAGTTTTACTCAGAAACAGGTACTCACCACCGGATTCTGTAAATCTCTCAGCCAAGGATGAGTAACCCACCGCTCCACAAATGGCGATGAGACCACCAACGAGCCACGCGGCCACCACAAGACTGGGATCACCCAATGCATCGAGTGTGTACCCGCTGGTTGTGTAGACCCCTACTCCAATCATGCTGGCAGCTACCAACGTCGTTGCCGACCCGAGGGTCAGCGAGCGTTTAGGGGCTAACAAGCGACTATTCCTCAGATTTGTGTGTGGTGATAGCTTGGCATGAGCGTGAGACTGGCCCCGATGCGCGAGGCCGATCGGCAGGCATGCTGGGTGCACCTAGCAAATGTTGACGTCCAGTTTGGGATTGCTAAAGCGTTGTTTTGCGAAACTCAAGAAAGTAGTTTTCCTTGAAACCGGCTATTTTGCATTCCCTAACCAACTCGAAACCGGATCCTTGAATTTCATCGATGAACGCCTGTTTCCCGGCTCGCACATGGCTGAGAGTCCACTCGCGAGATGTTCCCGGGATGCGTTCAAAGTCAATCAGGATTATCCGCCCACCATCGGACAAGGCATCATGAATTGACATCATGGTTTGCTCAGGAAATTCGAAGTGGTGGTAGACATCACAGATCAAGGCAAGATCGATGCTGTGGGGGGGCAGGCAAACGGAACGGTTATTGCAAAAAACGGTCGTCGTGTTGTTTAGGTTGCGTTCTGCAAATAGCGCAGTCAAGTGTTGCGTGAACTTGGGTGAAATCTCAACTGCGTAGCTCCAACCTTTTTCTCCTACAACCTTGCTCATGAGAAGGGTGAAAAATCCTGTACCTGCACCAATGTCAGCAACGCGTGATCCGGGTTGAATTGCCATGGCTTTCATGATTTCACTGCGGGCCTGAAATACCTCGCGGCTCTCGACTTCGAATCGCGCAATCCAGTCATCGACATTCAAGTCAGGATCAATGAAGGTGCTATTGATTCCCGGTTTAACACTGGTTGGAACCTCTCCCTGTTCAGTAAAAGACGCCGCGACATCTTTTTCACTGTTGGGTGTGTCTTGTTGTGTCCAGCCGACACTAGAGGCGAGGAAGGTGAGCAAAACAGTTGCAACGAAACGTTTCATGGTGACTTTGGAGATGGAATTAGTGAAAAAACGTTGGTCGTTTTCCCAGCGGGTTTGATTTGTTCGTAATAGAACAGGAGTCATGCTATGCATTCTCGCCATGAACCATTCGAAAATGCGTTGTGTGAGTTTTAGGATGTTGTGCCCATTTGATTTAGTTATTTTGGTTCTTGTCTGGTTTCCAGTTCATTTGAAGTGACTCGATCTTTGCCACTTCACCCTTGTCGGTGAAGTTTCCCTCAACACTGAGTCGTAGAAATTTCGCAGGACGTGAGGTGGCGACCTTTCCGGCACCATGATTCTGAAAGTTGCTGTCACCCAAGCTTTTGGAATAAATCCGGTATATTCCCCTGGTTGTGTTGATTTCGAGACGCAAGGTGATTGGCTGGGCAAGTTCATTGTCTTGTGAGATTGTGGTGGCAGGGACTGCTGTACCTTCCCCAGGAGACTCGCCCTGTATCACGATGTCGCCATCGGATTTTCTTGATAGCACTATGCTCGTTGCTACTATTGGACGATCAGGATCATTGCTGAATCCGATCCGTATTATTTCATTCTTCTGGTCGCCTGAAAATTTTAGCTCTCGCAGTTCGAGTTCAACTGCTATCTGGCCTGCTGATTTATTGACGGGAAGATACGTGTCTGCCCGCTCGTGGGGGTGTGAACTTTTGATCGTCAGGCAACCGCTGCCATCAATGGTGGAAGCAGGCAGTGCGTTGGTCCACTGCTGTTTTATTTTTCCGTGGTAGGTTGCTTGAGGCAGCTGAGTATTAATCTCATCGTCAAAATCCCATCGAGCGACAGTATCGTGTTTGTGCGCTGCTGGCCCCCCACTGCGACGACGATCCGCGATTCCGATTCGCATGTTCGAAACTTGATCGATTGCGACAGTATGCGCTGATCCCTGTTTGGGCCGGTTGCCAATTTGATGCCCCATCTCCGCGAGCTGACCTTGGACGCCGGAATGTGGAAGGTGATCAAGGGCCTCCAGATCGAGTCGATCTGGAAACCATTGATGGTGCATTCTCGCACCAGCGACCGCTTGTTCGGGAGTCAGGCTGAATTCGGTCACACCCAGCACGATTCCAAGCACGGTGTTGATGATGGTGCGACCGCCCGGGCTGCCGGTCACCAATACCAGCTTTCCATCTTTTTCAAGCATGGTGGGGGATTGCGAGCTTAGCATTCGTTTTCCGGCTGCGACCGTATTTGGCTTGGTACCAATACGCCCTGCCGCGTTAGTTTCACCCGGGAACCAATTGAAGTCACCCATTTCATTGTTGAGCAAAAAACCGGCTCCTTTGACGACAATGCGTGAACCCCAGCTGGCTTCCAGTGTGTAGGTGTTGCTGACTGCCATGCCATTTTTATCGACGATGGAAAAGTGAGTGGTATCTGGACTTTCGCTGATCACATTGATTTCAGGTGTGATCAAACCGCTGGGCGTTGCTTGGTTCAAATCAATCGACTTTGCGACCTCACGAGCATATTTTTTGCTCGTCAGGAATTCAGGGATTCGTGTGTACTTGGGGTCTCCCAAATAACGGGCCCGATCGGCGAATACACGCCTGCAGGTCTCGGCAATCAAGTGAATGCACTGGGGGTCGTAGCGATCCCACTTGCTCATGTTGAAATTTTCGATGATGTTCAACGCTTCAATGATGCAGGTGCCACCGGATGATGGCGGTGGAGCGCCCAGTACCGTGTAGCCATGGAACTTGCCCTTCATGGCTGGCCGGACGATCGCTTTGTATTGGTCGAGGTCTTGAAGTGAAATCTCTCCATCACCTTGGCCCATTTCTTCCACCAGTTGCTTGGCGATGCTTCCCTTATAAAAAGAATCAGGTCCTTCTTGGGCGATGATCCGTAGGGTGTTTGCTAAGTCAGGCAGCAGCAGTGTGTCACCGGCTTTCCAATCGGACTTGTCTGGCTTGCCGTAAACTCGCCTGAGTTCGGAATATTTGTTTTCAGATTGAACCGATGGAATACTCAAGACATAGTTCAGAGATTTGGCCAATGGCAGGTCGATTGGGACGCCTTGCGATGCGAGTTGACTTGCGGGCATCACCAGCCTCGTCCATCCCAATCGACCATGTTTTGCATGAGCCAAGGCCAGGCCTCTTACGGTTCCTGGTACGCCGACCGCTTTTTGGGTGAAGGTCGTGTCGGACCGGGTGAACGAATCTTTCTGCATGGAATTCGGGGCAGTCTCACGATAATCAACGCAAACAGGATTTTTCCCATTTGCAGGACGCAACAACATGAAACCGCCCCCACCAATATTGCCAGCTTCGGGCCACGAAACTGCAAGTGCGAAAGCCGTGGCAACTGCCGCATCCACGGCGTTGCCGCCGTCCAGTAAGACATCTCGTCCTATTTGACTCGCAATTCTTGAGTCGCTGACAACGATGCCACCGTCGCTACGAATGACTTCCACCCGCCTGTCATCAGCAGAAAGATCATGAGGTTGGACCAGTGTTGAAAGCAGAAATACGAAGCAACTACCTAGAAGCCCAGATTCATGATGGCCATAGTGAAGCGGGCTGTTGCAGTTTGACAATTTTATTTCCCCGAGCAGCGGCAAATACGGTACCAAGCAGCCGCGCAGTCTTCTAAACCCGCGGACAACGTCGTTTTTATGCGATCGGCTTCTCTCAACCTACCGGTCAGTTTACGGCGATCTTAGTTGTCTTGCTGATGTTTTTGTCGGGGCAGGGGTTCAATTTTCAAAGGAACCCTTGTTTTTCAAAGGAACCCTTGTTTCGATCGGGGAACATGTGTCTCCGAGACATGTTCTTGTCCCGGTGATGGAAGACCTGTAAAAAAATGCCGCACTCACCCCCCGCCCCACTTCACCGCTGCGCTGTTAGGATTTGGCCTGATTTTACATGTGGCGATATTCGCCATACGGCCAGACATTCAACGATTAAAGGAAGACCGTGCCCCTTCAATCTCCGAAGATCATTTATACGTATACGGACGAGGCTCCTGCCTTGGCGACTCAGTCGCTGTTGCCAATTATCCGAGCCTATGCAGGTGCGGCGGGAATACAGGTTGAAACGAAGGATATTTCGTTGGCCGGGCGAATCCTGGCGAATTTTCCCGAACATCTGGACGAGAATCAGCGACAGGCCGATGCGCTCTCCGAACTTGGAATGCTCGCCAAGACTCCGGAAGCCAATATTATCAAACTGCCAAACATCAGCGCATCAATCCCTCAACTGGTTGCTGCGATTGAGGAATTGCAGAATCATGGATTCAGTGTCCCTGATTTTCCGGAAGAACCAGAGAGTGATCAGGAAAAAGAAATTCGATCCCGCTATGCCAAAATTCTTGGCAGTGCCGTGAACCCTGTTTTGCGCGAAGGTAATTCCGATCGACGCGTTGCCGGACCAGTCAAAGAGTATGCTCGCAGCCACCCACATTCGATGGGCGCTTGGTCGGTCGATTCCAAGTCACATGTAGCTCACATGCAGGAAGGCGATTTCTTTGGAAGTGAACAATCTCATGTGATGGAGCAAGCGGGGGTTGTCAGCATTGAGCTCGAAGCAGCGGATGGAACAAAAACCGTACTTAAGAGTGATCTTTCCTTGCAGGGCAAGGAGATCATTGACGCATCTGTGATGAGTCGAAGTGCATTGCGAGAATTTCTTGCCAAGGAAATGGATGATGCTGGGCAGCAGGGTATTTTGTTGTCCCTGCATCTGAAAGCAACAATGATGAAAGTGTCGGACCCCATTATCTTCGGCCACGCAGTCAATGTTTATTACGGCGAAGTATTCGAAAAGTATGCCGCCGTTTTCGAACCATTGGGTATCGAGCCGCGCAATGGCATGGGAGATGTCTACAGTAAAATCGACGCATTACCGGACGAGCAACAGCAGGCCATCAAAGCAGACATCAATGCTGTTTATGCCAAACGTCCCCCTTTGGCGATGGTGGATTCCGATAAAGGAATTACAAACCTGCATGTCCCCAGCGACATCATCATTGATGCTTCGATGCCAGCAGCAATTCGAGCATCTGGGAAAATGTGGGGACCGGATGGAAAGTTGCATGACACCAAGGCGATCATTCCAGACCGTTGCTATGCCGGGATCTATCAGGCAACGATCGACTTCTGTAAACAGCACGGTGCTTTCGATGTGACCACGATGGGAAGTGTATCCAATGTCGGGCTGATGGCTCAGAAGGCAGAAGAATACGGATCACACGACAAGACGTTTGAAATTAGTGATGCTGGAGTCGTTCGCGTCCTCGATGCCGGTGGAATGGTGTTGATGGAGCATGCCGTGCAGCAAGGTGATATCTGGCGTATGTGCCAGACAAAAGATGAACCGATTAGGGACTGGATTCGTCTTGCTGTTTCAAGAGCACGGGCAACCGGGGCTGCAGCGGTTTTCTGGTTGAATGAGAAGAGAGCGCATGATGCGAATCTGATTCAAAAAGTCGAAGAGTATCTTCCATGCCATGATGTCACTGGACTTGAAATCAGTATCCAGTCTCCCGTCGATGCTGCGACCCATGCTTGTCAGCGAGCAAAAGATGGATTGGATACCATTTCCGTAACAGGTAACGTGCTGCGGGATTACTTAACGGACCTGTTCCCAATTCTAGAACTGGGTACCAGTGCGAAAATGTTATCGATCGTTCCTCTGTTGGCTGGCGGTGGGCTGTTTGAAACAGGCGCAGGTGGCTCAGCACCAAAGCATGTTCAACAGTTCGTTGAGGAAGGGCACCTGCGTTGGGACTCTCTTGGTGAGTTCCTTGCTCTCGCGGTTTCGTTAGAGGACCTTGGCAACAAAACCGGTCACCAAGGCACCCTGGTGCTTGCCAAAACCCTTGACCATGCGACAGGGCAATTGCTCGATAATGATCGATCACCCAGCCGAAAGGTCAACGAGTTGGATAATCGTGGTAGTCACTTCTATCTCGCTCTCTACTGGGCACAAGCGTTGGCGGCACAAACAGAAGATGTCGATTTGCAACAACATTTCGCACCGCTTGCAAAAAAACTGAGTGATTCGGAAGCGACAATCGTGGAAGAACTTACTGCTGCTCAGGGTGCCGCTGTTGACATTGGTGGATATTACCAGCCTGATAAAGCGAAGGCCGCTCAGGCGATGCGTCCCAGTGATACCTTCAATCAGGCCATCATGCTGGTACATGACGCATCATCGGACTAGAAATATTATCATGAGGCACTGAGCAGGCAGGCTATTGAGCAGGCAGGCAGTTGAGCATTGGTTTGCTTTTTCTCCACAGGTTCCGACGCTGTTTGAGGTGATCGATGCGACATGGACTTGGACTAGTCATTGCACTGTCTTTGGCGTGTATGGTTGTATTTTTACCCAGCCGGGTGAATGCTGAAGAACCCGTCTGTTGGCGTGCCGCCGTTGGTGTGGTTGAGATCACACCGCAGGAACCGTTGTGGATGGGTGGATATGCCGCTCGTGATAAACCTGCCGATGGAAAAATACACGATCTGTTTGCCAAAGTTCTGGTGATGGAAGATCTGGATGGCCATCGACTGGTGATTGTCACAACTGATCTGCTTGGGATTACCAAAGAACTGCGAGCCGCGGTAGAAACGCAGGTGCGGCAATACGGCGTGGAGCAAGAAAGCTTGTTGTTAAATGCATCACATACTCATTGTGGTCCAGAATTACGCAGTGAGCGGTTGCTTCGCCTTGAAATCGATACAAGTTATGCCGCAAGCTCGCGCAAGTATGTGCGCTGGGTTTCAAAGCGAATTGCCACATTGGTCGGAAAAGTTGTTGGTCGGGTAGAACCGGCTCGCTTGTTTTACAGCCACGCACGGGCAGGGTTTGCCATGAATCGCCGGTTGCCCACGGAGAACGGCTTTATCAATAGCCCCAACCCTGATGGCCCGACCGACCACCAGGTTCCTGTACTCCGCATGGAAACTGCATCAGGCGATTCAAAGGCAATCTTATTTGGCTATGCATGTCACGCGACCACACTCAGCTTTCAGCAACTTTGTGGTGACTACCCGGGCTTTGCCCAGCAGTTCGTGCAAGAGGATCACCCGGGTTGTATCGCCATGTTCATGAATGGCTGTTCCGGCGATCAGAACCCGTACCCCCGTCGTACGCTTGATCTGGCGAAACAACACGGTCGTGCACTGGCGAATGGTGTGGAGACAGCATTGCTGACAAAAACGCAAAAGGAGCTGCGGGGGCCGCTGCAGGTGGCATTTAAGAGCGTGGCACTCCGCTTTGCAGAACCACCAACACGGAAAGATCTCGAAAAACGGGCACAGTCGGGTAACAAGTACATCCGTATTCATGCACGGGGCTTATTGGATGAACTTGATACACATGGCCGCATCAAAACAGAGTTTGACCGTTTTCCATTGCAGGTGGCAAGATTCGGAGATGATCTGATACTGGTTGGGATCTGCGGTGAGGCAGTGGTTGATTATTCACTGAGGTGCAGGCATGAATTGTCCAAAGGAGGGCAAATTGCCGTATGGACAGCCGGTTACTGCAATGACGTGTTTGGCTATCTTCCAAGTGAAAGGATTTTACAAGAAGGAGGCTACGAAGCTGGCGAGGCAATGCGCTACACTACTTTTCCAGGGCCATTTGACACTTCAGTTGAGTCGCGAATCATGGATGGTATACATCAGTTGGTAAATGGTCTTTCCCGGCAATGAACGATCCACGCGTGATTGTGATTGTGAATCGGGAATTGGGTGTCGTGCCACAACAGGTTGTGTTCTAGAAGATTCAGAAGAGAGGAAGTCATGTCACAGGAAAAATCAAAGTCTGCGGGGGCATCGTCGGCAGACGCACAACCTCCCAACCCACCCATGGCTCAAGTGGATGTTCCCGCTTTTCCCTGCATTGTTCATCTGGCAGTCAAAGATGGAGTCTATCGCGGGCGGGTCGCCAATCTTGCCGGGATCGAGGCTGTGGCCAGCAGTGAACGTGAAATGTTGGGTAAAATAGTGCCGATTTTTAAACGCACTTTGGCGGAGATGCACCAACGTGGTGATGCCATTCCATGGATCGCACCCGTACCGGATCCGAAACTTGATGAGATCAAACGCTTCATCCCTGTGCATCTGTGATGAACGACTCAAGACTTATGCTTGCTTAAGATAGTTGAGTCATGCGGTAACCAGCGATGAATCACGCTCGGTTAACGAAACCTCTTTAGCTCTAACATCTTGTGGAATGCCGCGGCAGGTGTTTCTGTGAAGAGATCACCGATGGGTTTTATTCGGTAAACAGTAAAAACCAGGGAACTTATTGGGAAAGGATTGCGGACTCGTCTGCGCACTACCGCGTACCTGAATGCCAGCCAACATCAGTCAACGAATTCTTTTACTGGCTGTAACACGATTCATGTTCAGGTTCCAAATGCAAATTCAATTTTCTACCGTCAGTGCTGTCGATGGAAACGACAGAGATTCTCAATTGATAGCCTCAGCATTGGCTGGTGATCAGGCTTCTTACACCAAGTTGGTAGACCGATATCAAGGCCGATTGACATCTGCAATTCGAACCAAGGTGGCTTGCGCAGGCATTGCTGATGACATCGTGCAGGACGCATTCGTGCGTGCCTTCAATAGTCTTCATTCATTTAGAAGCGACAGCGGATTTTATACGTGGCTGTATCGAATCGCACTCAATTGCCGTCGTTACTATATAAAGAATCGACATCGAGTTAATTCTCTGGATGAGACACACGAAACGTGCCAGCACACGGGAAGGTCATCGTGCAATAACACGATTGAGGGACCTATGGTGTGCCTTGAGAGGAAAGAGGATTGTTATGCTGTGAATCTCGCCATGCAAAGATTGGATACTCAGCACCGTGAAATTCTACGATTAAGAGAATTCGAGGGCTTTGACTATCGGAGAATTGCTGAAGCTCTGCATTTGACAATGGGTACCGTTCGCAGTCGGATCAGTCGAGCACGCGGGCAATTGCGAAAAGAACTCGCGAGCTACTGGAGTGCCGCGCCAGTGAGTTTGAATTGTCATTTGTCGTCGAGCTCCTAGGGGCAACGGCTTTTGCAGATGAATGTCTCTGCATCATGTCGAAGGGTTCCAGTTGGTATTCGGTCTCGATGCATGTAAATCAAAGCTTTTTCAGTCTGCTGAGCTGGTGTTATTTAAAGATGTTGCTTGTACCGGCTGTGGCAGAATCGCCATGTTTGCAGTCTTGTATCGCACCGCTCTTGGTAGACCCGCTCTGGTAATTCGGAAGTCAGGTCATTGGCACCATAGCCGCTTTTATTGTGTTCGCCGAAGCCATTAGGTGGTCTGGTGATCGCGATCAAGATACTGGCAGCGGACGAGAAACTGCGAAATCGGGCTCGGCGGGGAGGTAGATCGATGGACGCGGCGGTGAAGTCACCGCTCGCACCGATTTACTGTTCCGGACCTTCAGCTACGTTTCCCTGAAAAATAAATCAGGATTGGTAATTGGTAGCAGTTCTGGCGGCGGCTTTGATTATATATTGGGCCTGCGGTGCAGACGGTATTACGTTCTTCTGCTGCGGTAAGCATTCCGTTGGTATCTGGAAGACACCATGAGTAACGTTGCGACGACTGATCTAAAAGCTTCGCCGGACGAGTTGCAAAAGCATGAACTGAGCCATCTTAGCGACGAGTGGTCGTACTTTCTGGTTACTGTTGTCGTGCTTGTGATCGCTGGCATGTGCTCGATTGCCTATCCACTATTCACTTCCATGGGCGTTATTAACCTGTTTAACTTTATTCTGATTATCTGCGGGGTAACGACGGTGATCAGCGCGTTTTGGGCGGGCAAGTGGAGTGCGTTTCTTGTCCACATTCTGGGCGGCCTGGTTTATGTCGTCGCTGGATTCATGATCACCGAGATGCCAATTGAATCTTTGGCGTTATTTACCTTCATGTTGGCTGGGCTATTTGTAGTCAGCGGCGGTTTCCGGATTGTCATGGCAATGACCGAAAAGTATCCCCAGCGGGGAT